>WNGH01000646.1_pt1 | contig 46430 bp, 37 predicted proteins | sample 5400631 | NCBI WGS metagenome assembly WNGH01 (sample SAMN13153373, study PRJNA577476) | soil metagenome | isolation source: 115 cm soil or saprolite under Garry oak tree replicate 1 | place: USA:California | collected 2016-06-15 | reverse complement strand
ATCGAGCAGGCGCTGATCACCGGGAACGCATACTACGCCATGCTGGACATCGAAAACGCTCAGCAGGCCTACCTGGTCGGACTCCTGCTTCTCGGCGAGGGACCGCAGGGGTTGCAGGGGGACACCGATCTGCAGGCGCGGTTCGGGCCTCAGGTGACTCGCGAGGCGCTCATGAAAGAGCTCGAGGCCGAGTCGATCGCGCGCGGGCCGCAGTTCAAGGGGATCCACATCGGCATCCACCACGGGCTCGGCCTGACGCTCCTGGCGCAGGCGAAGGGCCTTCTCGCGAAGGGGGACCGCACGACGGCGCTGCCGCTGGTCGACCAGGCCGTGGCGCAGTTCAACGAAGCGCTGAGGCTCGCCCCGGCCTACCTCCTGTCGATCCGCAAGATGGCCGTGGCCTTCGACCTGAAGGGGGATCAGCCGGCGGCGATCGAGTGGCTGCGCAAGGGAGCGGACCTCTGGCCGGAGGATCTTCAAACGCGCGTCGAGCTCGCGGAGGCGCTGTTCCGGACCGGCGAGTACAAGGACGCGCTGAGACAGCTCGACGAGGCCCGCGCCGCGAACGGCGCCATCGAGCCGGACGAGCTGGCCCGCCTCTACTTCAACCGGGGCTTGATCCTGCTCCAGGGGCTCAACGACCCGGGACGGGCGCTGTACAACTTCCAGAAGTCCCTGGAGATCAACCCGTCGTATTCGCAGGCAGCGGTGATCCGCAAGACGATCATGACCCTGCAGACACGCGGCATCCAGCCGATCAGCGACGAGCCCGCGCGCGTCGCGCCCAACCCGTCGTCCTCCGCTGCCCCGGCGCAGGGACAGGCGAAGCCGGATTCGACGACCTCCGGTCGCTAAGGGCGGTTCGGATCACGCTGCAGGAGCCGCAGGGCCATCCGGGCCGCCCGCTGCTCCGCCTCTTTCTTGGTGCGCCCCCGGCCGCGCGCGATCTCGCGCCCTTCCGAAGACAGGCTCACGTGGAAGGTCGGGTCGTGCGGTGGTCCTTCGGTCGTGACCACCCGATAGTGCGGTGTCGCCCTCCCCCTCGCCTGCATCCATTCCTGCAGCCCGGTCTTGTAGTCCTTCTTCTCGATGTCCTCGCGGCTCAGGCTGTCGATCTGCGCGCCGAACAGGTGCGTGACAAGACGGCGCGCCGCCGCGTCGCCGCCGTCCACGACGACCGCCGCGATGACCGCCTCGAGAGCGTCCGCCAGGAGCGACTCCTTGGTTCGCCCCTGCCCCTTCTCGGCGGTCTTCCCGAGCCGCAGGAAGAGGCCGAGATCGATCTCCCGGGCGGTGGCCGCAAGGTTGGCGCGGCTGACCAGGAACGCCTTGAACTTCGACAGGCCCCCTTCATCCATCTCCGGGAAGCGCTCGAGCAGGGTGTGGGCCACGAAGTAGCCGAGCGTCGCGTCCCCCAGGAACTCGAGGGCCTCGTTGTCCGGACCGCCGCCCTCCTCGTGGGCGTGCGACGAGTGCGTGAGGGCACGCACCAGGTGACTCCGATCGCGGAAGGTGTAGGCGAGACGCTTCTCGATCCCGGCCAGGTCGGGGGCGCGCGCCGTCCCGTCACGGGCGTGCGTCGTGGAGGGACGGCGCACGTTATCGCGGGGGGGACGTCCCGCCGCCCGTGGGACCGGCCGGCGGCGACTGAGACGCCTCCCCCTGCAGGCGGCGCAGCAGCTCCTCCCCCTTCTGGCGCTGCTTGTGCGCGTCGAACCGCTTGCCGATGACGTCGTAGACCTCGGCCAGCTTCAGGTGGGCGTCGACCTCGACGCGTGTCAGCGGCTGGGTGTAGGCCCACTTGAGATAGGTCTCCAGGGAGGCCGCCGCCTCCTTGTCGTTCTTCAGCCTGTGGGACACGACGCCGACGAGGTAGTCCACGAGGGGGTAGCCGTCTCTCTTTTCTTTTTCGACGTTGATCCGGCGCGCCTCCTTGAGCTCGGCAATCGCCTCTCTGTTGTTCCCGAGGTAGAACAGGTTCCGCCCGTGGTTGTAGCGGACGATCGAGACATCGGCGTAGGTCTTGGCCGCCTTGTCCAGGTACGGCTCGGCCTTCCAGTAGTCGCGCGTGTCCATGAAGTACGTTCCGAGGCTGAACAGGGCGTCGAGGTTGCCGGGCTCGGCCTCGAGAACGCCGCGCCATTCTCCCAGGGCCCCATCGACGTCCGCCTGCTGCATCAGCGCCTCTCCCATCACCCAGCGCGCCTGCACGGTCTGGCCCAGAGACTGCAGTTCGCGGGCGATCTCCTTGGCCCGCACCGGATCGCCGGCGATCCCGAGGTACGACTTCGCGAGGTTGTACAGGAAGTCGGCCTTCTCCTCCGGGGTCGCGCCGTAATTCTTCAGGTGAGGCAGGACGGAGCCCCCGGCTTCCTCCAGCGCCGCGACCAGGGCGCTGTTGCCGTGCACGGTCATGTCGCGGGCCGAGGCGAACTCGACGGGCGCGTGATCGTCGTCGTTGACCGGCCCTTCGGACAGGGCCTTGCGCAGACCGTCCCCGGCGAGGCGGAAGGTGTAGAGGATCTCGTTCGCGCCGATGACCGTGACGCGGTGCAGATCATGCGACACGTCGCTCGTGGACGAGATGACGTTGCGGAACCAGCCGGCGTCCAGACTCAGAGGCTCGGCGGAGCCGAGGAGGAGGAGATCCTCGTCGGAGATCCGGAACACCAGGATCGACGGGAAGACGCGCGCGAAGGAGCGCATCACCGCCCGCAGCTCGGCCTCCCCCGTCGAGCCCAGCGGCACCCGAAGCGAGACGAGGCCGCCGCTGTTCAGCCTGTCCTTCAGGAGGGCGAGCCCCTCGGTCGTGACGAGCGACGCGCTCTGAGGCAGCCACGGCTCGAGGCCGGCCACCAGGATCACATCGTAGCGGGCCAGGGCGGCCAGGAGGCGGGCGCGCGCCCCGTCCACGACCCGCAGCAGGCGCGGGTCGTCGATCGGGGAGTTGTTGTAGGAGGCGAAATTCTTCGAGGCCTCGAACAGCGCCGGCTCCCGCTCGATGACGGTCAGCGACTTCACCGGGTGCCTCAGCACCGATCCCGCCGTGATGCCGTCCAGGAAATCGATCTGCAGGACCGTCTCGGTCGGTCCGTGCACCAGGACCGGGATGTGTCCCTGCAGGACCTGCGTCCTGATGTCGTTTCCGGTCGTGGCCTCCACCTTCCCATCCACCGTGAGAGTGAGCACCTCCTCCGGCGGCATCCCCTCGGCCGGCCGCAGCGTGCGCTCGACCATCACCGAGGACTCCTTCCCCTCGTGATAGAACAGGAGGTCGATCCCCTGACGGGCCGCCAGGTAGTCCGCCACCGACCCGAATCGCTCGATCGATCGGGCGCCGTAGCGGTACAGACCCGCATCGATGATGCGCGGGTCCCAGGAGGCCGGGTACGCGCCCAGGACGATCATCAGGCCAAGCAGGAACAGGGCCAGTGTCGGGCGGAGTGTCGGGTTCCTGAACCGCGCGAAGGCCAGGAACAGGATCGCCGCGAGCAGCCCCACGGCGGAGACGAGGGACAGCGAACGCCTCAGACCGAACGCCGGGATCGCCAGGAGCCCTATCACGAGATCCCCAAGCACGATCCCGAGGGCGAAAAAGATCACCACGCCAGGTGCCGGGCGCCGCAAGACACGCGCCCCCTGCCCCAGAAGGGGCAGGGCCGCGCCCAGGAAGAGCGCCGCGGGGAGCATCAGGCTCATCGCCGCCAGCGTCGCCGGCAGTTGCGTCAGGCCGGGGCGTGACAGGAACGGCGTGAGCTTCAGGTAGAACAGGGCGACCTGCGGCACCAGGGAAGACTCCCAGGGCCAGGGCCAGGAGAAAGACCGCCCCGGTCGTGGCGCGCGCCTCCAGCGTGCGACCGACGATGAACGACAGCGTCCGGTCCCACACCAGCAGAAAGGCCCAGCCGGTGAACGCGAACAGGGCCATGGCCGCGCCCAGGGCGCCGGCCCGGACGGTCGTCGTGGCCGGCGGGTGCTCCGCGAGATGCGGGCCCTCCGCCGCGGCACCCCCTCCGGTCAGGACGGTGCCGATCGCCCCCGGTCCTTCCAGGCCACGCTGCCGCAGCAGGACGGAACCAGCCGCGGCGATTCCGGCCAGCGCCAGTCCCATCAGGACGCCTCCCCGGACGCCGAGCGAGGGCAGGACCAGGGTTCCCGCCACGGCCAGACCCAGGGCGCTTCCCGCGAGCGACAGACCGAAGGCGAAGCCGAGGCTCAGCCCCGCCCCTTCAGGACGGGCGGTGATGAGACGCGACAGGATCGGAATCGTCGCGCAGTAGAGCGCCGCCGGCAGGGCGAACATCCCGGCCGCCAGGAGGAGCCGCAGCCCGAACTCCCCCACCGCCGAATGCCCCAGGATCGGCCAGAGGACCAGGTACACCGCGCGCATGACGCGGAAGATGCCGACAGAGGCCAGCGCCGCCAGCCCGAAGCCCGCCTCGGTCAGAGTCAGGAGCGCCATCGGGGCGGCCGCGTGCCGGCTGCGCACGCCGGCGAAGGCGGCCCCCAGGGCGCCCGCGATCGCGAGCACCGTGATCGCCGAGCAGGCGGCCCCCGACGTGAAGCCGGCGGTGAGGGAGAACACCCGGAAGGCGCCGACCGCGAGGATGGCCGCGGACGCGGCGTGCGTCAGGTACAGCGCGAAGAGCACGGTCGGAACGACGAGGCCGCCCCGGACAAGGGCGGCCCCGGTTGGGCTGTCCGCGGCCCGGGCGCTTGCGCTCTCGCTCATAGGAGGACGGATTGTATCATCGCAGACGTCTCCCCTCCCGGCTGAAGATACGCGGCCTGAGGAGGCCCAGACGGCTCAGGCGGTACAGAAACGCCGTGCGCAGCACACCCAGGCCATAGCGCAGGCTCGAAACGAAACCGATCGAGGAGGCCTCCTTGAAGTACGTGCAGGGACTGCTCACCTCGCCGATCGAAAAGCCGAAATAGATCGTCTGGCACAGCATCTCGTTGTCGAACACGAAGCCGTCCGAATTCTCCAGGATCGGCAGGGTCTCGAGCACACGCCTCGTGAAGGCGCGGAAGCCGGTGTGGTACTCGGACAGCTTGCGCCCGAGAATGAAGTTCTGGACGAGTGTCAGGATGCGGTTCCCGGCGTACTTGTAGAGCGGCATCCCCCCCTTCAGCGCGCCGCGCACCAGGATGCGCGAGCCGATCACCACGTCGAACATCCCCGATCGGAGCAGGGCCACCATCGACGGAATGAGCTTCGGAGGGTACTGGTAGTCGGGATGGAGCATGACGACGATGCCGGCGCCGCGGTCGAGCGCCGACTGATAGCAGGTCTTCTGGTTCGCGCCGTAACCCCGGTTCTCGGGGTGGATGATGGTCGGGATGCCGAGCAGCCGCGCCACCTCGACCGTCCGATCTTGACTGGCGTCGTCCACCAGGATCACCTCGTCGACGACGTCGCGCGGGATCTCGGCGCAGGTCCTCTGCAGCGTCCGCTCCGCATTGTAGGCGGGCAGGACGACGACCACCCTGGGTGTCGCGCTCAACGGATCTCCATGGATGTGCGTGATATTCTAGCGCGTCATGGGACGGACCCGCTGGCTCCCGTTCGCCATCGTGAGCCTCCTGGCGGCTGCCCCGTACCTGGCGACCCCCGGCTTCGACTTCGTTTTCGACGACCGGCACCTGATCGTCCACAATCTCTTCCTGCGCGAAGCCACGAGCCCGTTCACCGCCTTCGCGCACCACTTCTGGCACGGAACGCCTTACGGGGCGGCGTACTACCGCCCGCTCGTCGTGGCCTCCTTCGCGCTGAATGGCCATGTTCTCGGCTGGGGACCGGCCGGGTTCCATCTGGTCAACATCCTGCTGCACGCCGGCAACGCGATGCTCCTCCTTGCGCTCGCGCGCCGCCTCGGTTGTCCCGCTCTGGCCGCATCGTGCGCGGCGGGCCTGTTCGCCGTCCACCCGGTCGCCGCATGGCCCGTGGCTTCGGTCGTGGCGCGAGTGGATCTCCTCCCGGCCCTCTTCGTCTCATGCGCCTGGCTGGCGTTGTGTCCCTCCTTCGCAGGGACGCCGCTCGACGCGAGCGAATCTCGTCCAGATCGCGGGCGGCGGGCGGCGTGGGTCGGCTTCTTCCTCCTGGCGCTCCTGTCCAAGGAATCGGCCGTGGCGTTCCTGGTCGTCCCGCTCCTCGCCCTGCGGCGCATGAGGGGCGAGGCGAATCCGGTGAAGCCGGGACCGCGTGTGTGGGCCGCTCTGGCGGCGGCACTGGTCGGGTACCTCGCCTTGAGACGCGCCGCGGGAGCGGCACTCCTCATGGACCGAAGACTCATCGACCCGCTGATCAACCCTCTCGGCGTCCTGCCGTTTCCGGCCCGCATCCTGGCGGCTGCCGACTTGAGCGGCAGGTACATGCTATATGTGCTCGCGCCGATCCGCTTCGGAGATCCCCGGAACTACCTGGATGCAGCTGCGCTTCCGTCGCTGTCCGACGCGGCGGTGATCGGGTCGCTCGCTGTCTTGCTGGTCTGGGCGGCGGCGGTCGTCGTCCTGTGGCTGAGACGTGACAGGATTTCGGTGCCGCTGGGGTTCGCGCTCGCCAGCTTCCTGCCGGCCTCGAACCTGATCGTCCCGATCACATCGCTCTACGCCCTGAACTTTCTGTACATGCCGCTTCTTGGGCTGAGTCTGGCCGTCGGAGAGCTGCTTGGACGGACGTCGTTTCTGACGTCACGCCACTGGCGGGCGCAGGCGCTGGGCGCCGGGCTTCTCCTGGCGGCCCTGGCCGCAGGCTCCTTTCGCGAAGCCGGCATCTGGAGGGATGAGGCTACGCTGTTCGCGGCCCTGGAGGAGAGATTCCCATCCTATGCGCCGGCACACAGCGGCCTGGGGGTGGCGCTCCTCGATCGGGGCCGGCCCGGGGAGGCGATCGCCCCGCTCCGGAAGGCGCTGGCCATCACCGACACGAGCCTCGAGGCCCATTACAATCTCGGGACGGCCCTCATCCTGACGTCGAGCGATCGGAGAGGGCTGGAGGAGGCGCTCCTCCACTTGCGACGCGCCATCGAGCTGCGGCCCGGGTTCGTCCCGGCGCGCATTCAGGCGGGCCGGGTCCTGCTTCTGCTCGATCGTCCGGAAGAAGCCGCCGGGCAGTTTCGCGATCTGGCGCGTCAGTTTCCCTCGAGCAGGGACATCCGCTCGCGCCTCGTCGACTCGTTGATCCGTACTGGGGACTTCGGGGAGGCAAGGGTAGAGGCCCTGTCGGCCCGGCAGGACTTCCCGGAGGTGGCCTGGTTCGACTTCTGCCTCGCCAGGGTCGAGGCCCACAACAACAGGCGGGAAGCCCTGGCGCTGCTGGAGGCGGCCATCGCCAAGGATGCCTCGGCCCGCGCATGGATTCGGGAGGTCGATGACTTCAATTTCTATCGCGGCGTGCCGGAATTCGACCGGATGATGGCCGATCGGTAGCCTGTCTTATAAAAAAACCACCAGGCCCCGGAGGGCCTGGTGGCTGTGGACGGTTTTTCTGAATCGACTAGCTGGCGGCTGGTCCGCCGCCGGCCGCGCAGGTGTCGGTCGACTTGCTGCAACTCACAGCGCGCGCCTCGATCTTCTCCGTGTGGATGATCGCAGGCTTTTCGTAGGTTTTCTTCATGAATCCCTCTGCCTCCGTTAGAATTTCACTGGGGTCGATCTGAGTGTCGTCCCGTCCTTCATCACCGACTCGATGATGACGGTGCGGCTTTCCTGGAACTTGCCGCGCGGGACGAACTGGTCGTAGCTGGCGCCAGCGCCCTTCCCTGTCGCCGCGATGAGACCATCGTTAACCTTGCGGAGGCCCTGCTTGCCGCCGTCCGTCAGGATGTTGAACCCGGCCAAGCCCAGCTCCGAGTCGGTGTGCCAGCGAACGCGCACGTTCCCGGCGGCCTGCTCCGCCATGACTGCGAGAGCGACCGGCGAAGCCGCCTCGGGTCCGCCCGCCTGCACGAACCCAGAGATGCCCGGCGGGCTGCCGGCGACGGTGGTCGAGCCGCCGACGTAAAGGCAGAGGCAGCCGGTCCGCGAAGCGGGCGGCACGGTCGAGGCGCACGTCGCGGGCTGCACCGGGAGCGCCGCCGTGACCGAAACGTCCCCGCCACCGGCAGGAATCACCACACCGGTGTCCACCCACTTGGAGGTCTCGGCGTCGGGGAAGGCACCGCAGGGCTGACCGCTCGTAAAGACGTGCCCCAGGAGGACCGCGGTGGTGTCAGTCAAGGGATCCCGATTCTGAGTGAAGACGCCATCCACGCAGGTCGACCCGAGAACCATCCCGAGCGAACCGTTGTCGCAGTCGGTGTAGATGATCGGCTTGTTGAAGTGCAGGCTCATCGTGGCCGAGCCGCCCGTGACCGACGCCGACCCATTGATGATCGGCCGCCCGTTCTGGGCGCCCGCCACCAGCGGCTGGAAGACGCTGCCGGAGGGGTCGGACGGATGTGCGGCCTCCACGAGATAGTTGATACTGCTGTCCGCGCCGCTGAGCGACACCAGCAGCCCCTTCCCGTCGGAGCACTGGACGGCGATGATGATCCGATGACCTCCGGAAGCATCGACGGGGCAGCCGGCGATGGCCGGATTGGACCAGTCGCTCTCGATGGTCACCTGGCCCGGCCCGCTGTTGCCGAAGCAGTTGACCCCGTCAGGGGCGGTGCAGTAAATCTTCTGGAACCCGGTGCTCACGAGAAGCGGACTGCTGAGCTGGTAGGCGTAGGCGCCCACTATGCGGCTGTCGTCGCAGACAAAGTAGGCACCAAAGCCGTGCCCAAGCAAGGTTGGCTGCCCGCACGGGATGGCAAACGCGGGGCCGAAGCTCAAAACCGTGAGACTACAGAGCATCAAGACCAGCAGGAGCTTTTGCATGTCCAGAATACCTCCCTTGGATTGGATTGCCGCGTTTAAAAATGAGCGGGAATGAAGACAACGGGCCCAGGGTTCGTCGGGGTGTGGATTCGAACCGCCTCACCAAGCACCAGGTTCTGCGTCGACGCGGCCGCCGTTCCACAGAAGGCGTTGATCGCGGCGCCATCGGAGGAGCGGCGCCGGGTCAACTGGGCCCCCGTGACGCCCGACGGCAGACCGGCCTGGACGCAGATGTCCTGGAAAGTCACGGCCGTCGTGTGGTAGGGGACGGAGAACCAGAACTCTCCCTGAGGACCGGGGCACCCGGCGGGGTTATTGACCCCGGTGCAGTTCCGCTGGACGCTGACCGATTGAGTCGGGTTGTGCGAGCCGACGAAGATGTGGCTCCGCGCCACGCATGGACCGGTCCCAGCGGCGCAGGTGTCCGCCGCGCCGGCGGGACAGGCCGCGGTGGTTGGGCTGTTGCAGTTGTACGGCGCGGCAAGGCTGGTGTCGCAGCAAAGGGTGCAGGTGACGGCGGGAGCGCCCGAGCAGGTTCCCTTCTCCTTGATAAGGACGCCGACGCCATTCGTGGGCATGGTAAAGGCTCCCACCCCTCCGCAGGTGAAATTGACCGAGACGTTGGTTGCGGGATTCGTGAACGTGACCACGGCGCCGCCGGCACCGGCCTGCAGGCCCCCCTGCGTACAGAGGTCGGCTGCTGTCGCGTACGGGATGTTGTACGGAAGGGCGGTCCAGTTGTTACCGATCGCGTTCGCAATCTGGGCGATAGGCAAGATCTGCTTGTTGATCTTGAACCCCATGTTCGACGCGATGGCAGCCCCCCCTGCCGCCACGATCAATGCGGCCGCCATCAGAACTGGCAGCGTCATCTTCGATGAGCCGAGTTTCATCATTTCCTCCGCCTCCTTGCCTATAGCGATGGCGAACCGCCACCCCGCGTTCCTAAAGGTTAACCGCAATCAGGCATCTATCTACGCTCAAAAGTGCTTTTGTCAACAGAAATCAGCCAGCACGCTTCCTCAGTCGATCCGATAGAAGACTATGGGCGATGACGCCGGGTGAGTGTCGGTCCAGACGTTCGACCTCACGACCCGTGCCTCACCCCGGGAGAAACTTCGCGGGTCGCTGCTCTTGTAGACGGTGTAAGAGTCTCGCTTCCCGTCGCTCCACGCCAGCCTCACGGCGCCGTTCTGCACCACAACCTGGATCTTCACAACCCCGTCTTCGCGGGCCGGGCCTAGGCCCCTCTGTGCGAGGAAGGGCATCGCCAGGAGGGCCACCAGAAGCACCATGGCCGGAACGAGCGCGCGACCGGAAACCGATACCGGCCCGAAGGTGAAGGGGGCGATCCGCCACCAGGGCCGCCTCAGAACCCGGTCGGCCGCCCTGGCCCCCAGCTCCCTCCGGAGCGGCTCCGGGAGCTGGTAGGACGCTTTCGGCATATTTCTGGCCAGCACGACCAACTGCTGGAATTCAGCCTCTTCCTCCTGGCAACCCCGGCATCCGGCGAGGTGATTTCGGACCGCGCGCAACTCCCGGAGACCAAGTTCCCCACCGGCGCTCAGGGGCAGCAGGAGACGTATCCTGGAGCAGTCATTCATGCTGTTATATACCCGCCATCGGGCCCGGCCGTTCAACCCGGGTCCGAAATCAGGGGCAGCCGCCCGAGGAGGGGGCACCGATCTTGCCGCTCGGAACCGAGACCGTGTAGTTCCCGGCGACCCCTCCGACCACCGACCTGACGAGGTAGAAGTAGGTGTCACCCAGCGGGGGGGCGGTGCTGTCCGGGAGGGCAGCCGTGTCGGTGTCGACGAGGTCGTTCGCCAGGCAGTTGACGGCGCCAAGATTGGTCGTCGTCGGCCCCTGGGTGACGAGCCTGATCCGGCCGCGGATGACGTCGTAGACCGCGCCCGGGACGATACCCCAGGTGTACACGGAACCGCTCTGGCCGAAGAAGTTCGTCGAATTCAGAGGATCTCCCGGGATCGTCTGGTTCACCAGCACCGTGATCGTGTCGTTGAAGTTGTCCGCCACGGCGAGGTCGGGCTTCCCGTCCCCGTTGCAGTCTCCGGCACCGATGGCCACCGGCAGGTCGCGCGTGCCGTAGTCTCCGGCCTTGGTGAAATGTCCCGTGCCGTCACCCAGGAGAAGGGAAACGTTGTTGGCGTTGGTGTTGGTCACCGCCACGTCGAGCTTCCCGTCGAGGTTGAAGTCGGCCAGCGTCAGCGCGGTGGGGGCCTGGCCGGCCGGGCTGTCGATCGACGGGAAGGAAAAGACGCCCCCCCCGTCCCCTAGAAGAGCGCTGACCGTGTTCGAATCGCCATTGGCCACGACTAGGTCGAGGAAGCCGTCCCCGTTCAGGTCCCCCTTCGCGATTCCGCGCGGCCCCACGCCCACCGGAAAGGTCGCCGGAATGTCGACGACCCCTCCCGCGCCGTTCGACCTGGCGATCGCGATGATGTCGGTCGGCACCCCCGGCGGGCTGGGGCTGGAGGTCAACGCGTAGTCGTCGAACGCATCGAGATTGAATCCCCCGATGGCGAGCCCTTCCGGGGTATTCGTCACGCCCGGGGTGCAGACGGCCGCGCCGAACGTCGAGCTGGAGGATCCGGTACCGAGGCGTGAGCACAGGTCGCCGGAGGTCTCGCAGGCGATGGCGAAATCGCGATTGCTGTCCCCGTTCACGTCACCCGCCGCGATCGCGATCGGGTCGGCGCAGCCGACCAGGTTGCCGTTGCTCACGGTGAAGTTCCCCGAGCAGTTGTTCTGCAGGTAGGAGTACGTCCCGTCCCCGTTATTCCCCGTCACCAGGTCGAAGCAATTGTCGCGGTTGAAGTCGGCCGTCACCATGGCGATGGGCGTGATCCCGGTGTTGTTGGCCGAGTTCACGGAGGTGAAGCCGCAGGCGCCGTCGCCCGTGACCAGACTGATATTGTTCAGGAACTCGTTGGCGGCGGCGACGTCCCGCTTGCCGTCGCCGTTGAAATCGGCCACCCCGACGGCGGCCGGGAACGACCCGGACGGCAGCGGGATGCGGCCGGGAGTCAGGAACGTCGCAATGCCGATGCTTTGCAGGACCGACACCGTGTTCCCGGTGTTGTTGGCGGTGACCATGTCGAGGTTTCCGTCCCGGTTGAAATCCCCCACCGTGGCCACGTTCGGGGCCGGTCCCACGAAGAAGGTGTTCAGGAGCGTGAACCCGCCCGTGCCGTTGCCGGTCATCAGGGCCACCTGCCCCTCCTGCGAGACCTTGCCCAGGGTGACGATGAGGTCGAGCTTGCCGTCCTTGTTGATATCGGCAACCGCCAGCCCGCGCGGTCCGAAACCGGGCGAGAGTGTGGTCGGGGCGTTGAAGCCGCCGCTGGTATTCCCGAGAAAGATCGACACGCTGTCCGCCGTCGCGTTCGCCACGGCCAGATCCAGGCGGGTGTCGGCGTTGAAATCGGCCGCGACGATCGCCACCGGACCCAGGCCGGTCGTGAGCGTGTTCGAGAGGGAGAACAGCCCGGTCCCGTCACCGCGAAAGATCTGGACCGTGCTCGGGACGTTGTTCACCACAGCCAGATCGAGCTTCCCGTCCTTGTTCCAGTCGCCAACGATCACCTGCCTCGACGACGTCCCGACCGAAAAGGTCTGGCGCGTAGTCGGGAAGTGGCCCGACAGGTCGCCCAGGAGGACGGCGATGTTCCCCTGCACGCCGTTCAGGACCGCGATGTCCGGCCTGAGATCGCCGTTCCAGTCGCCGACCGCCACGCCGTTCGGTGTTCCGATGACGGCCGTCGAGAGCTTCGCTCCAAAGCCGCCGGGGATGCCAAGATGCACCGTCACCTCCTGGCTGCGAAGGTTGGAGAGCACGAGGTCCGGTCTGCCGTCGTTGTCGACGTCGGTGTAGACCATGCTGGTGGGCAGAAGCCCCGAGGTGAAGGAGGACACCTTCCGAAACGTTCCGTCTCCGAACCCCTTGACCAGCGCGATGTCCCCGCTCACCGCTGTCTGCTGGTTGACCGTGATCAGGTCGAGGAAACCGTCTCCGTCGTAGTCCGCGGCCACGACCCCGACGGGATGATCTCCGACAATATAGTCGCGGCGCGATTTCAAGAGCGACTGCGCCAGAACGGGTGATGCGGCCAACAGGAGGACGAGAGCACCGGACAGGACGAGCGGACTCCAGCGGATCCCGATGCAACGATTGACTCGCATGCGCGGCGCCTCAGAAAAGAAACCCCGGTCCCGCTCCTTGCGGCACGGGACCGGGGTACATAGAACAGTTACAGCTTACTGTCTGACAGCCGGCCCGCAGACGTTGACGTTCCCGTTCACGCGCAACATCTCGACGAAGATGTTGTGCCCGCTCTTGTGTTTCGGGACTGGCGTGGCGTAGTTGTCGCCGAGACTCGTTTGGCACTGTGTGCAGGGAACCAGGGAAGTGTTCAGTTGTGTCCTGTTCCCCTTCGAATCGAGCTCCACGATGTTGAAGCCGATCAGGTCAATCTCGCGGGTTGTGTCCCAGAAGACTGTACCAGACCCCTTGCCGAGGAGGCTCGTGAAGGAGATCTTGACGTTCTCGCAGATCTGGATGCAGGCCGAGGGATCCTGGTTTGTGTTAGGGATCGTCGGGCAGTTGTCGCAGGCGTCGCCGATCGTGTCGCAATCCTGATCCATCTGCGACGGGTTCGGGAGATTCGGGCAGTTGTTGTTCACCAACTGCGGGTTGGGGACGGTCCGGCAGTTGTCGCAAGCGTCTCCGATCCCGTCACCGTCGGTGTCGAGCTGGGTGGTGGCCGGGGGGACGATCGGGTTCGCGACGGTGCGGCAGTTGTCGCAGGCGTCGCCCACCCCGTCGGAGTCGCCGTCCGTCTGGCTGGCATTGGGGGTCGCCGGGCAGTTGTCACACGCATCCCCCTTGCCGTCGCCGTCCGTATCGGTCTGGAGATCATTCCCGACGTTTGGACAGTTGTCGCAGGCGTCTCCGAACAGGTCGCCGTCGGCGTTCGCCTGATTCGCGTTCGGGGTCGTCCTGCAATTGTCGCACGCGTCGCCCACGCCATCGCCGTCGGCGTCCGCCTGGTTCGGGTTGGGGACCAGTGTGGTTCCTGGCTTCCCGCAATTGTCGCAGGCATCGCCCACGGTATCGTGGTCAAGATCTTCCTGGCCCGGATTGGGAACGGTGATGCAGTTGTCGGTGGTGTCCGGAACGCCATCACCGTCGGTGTCCTTCACCCCCAGCACTGCGCTGGTCGACAAGACCTCGCTCGACACGCCAGTCACGGTCAGCCCCATGGCGTAGTAGGTGCAATTCACACCTGTAGTATCGACAGGCTGGTTCACGAGGTGAAGGGGCAGGTCCTGCGGAAAGCCGCTCGCCGAATAGACTATCGTATTGGGCTGGACGAGCGTCCAAGCTGGCCCCAGCTTCGTTCCGGGCAGCGTCGAGCACGGTGCAACGGTCCTGTAGAGCGGGGCGTTCTCCAGGACAGGGCGCGGCTTCCCCGGCGATGCGCATGTCCCCAGGACATTCGTTCCGGTGAAGCAGTCATCGTAGGTCTTCAGCTGGCTCACCGGCAGGTTGATATCGATATCCGCGAGGTTGACGTCGTGGATCGAAGGTGGTCCGAGAAATGTCAGTTTCGGGAAAGACTGAAAGCCTGTCTCCGGGATGGGAGCTGTGCCATCGGAAGGCTGGGCCAGGTCGAAAATGAACGAACCGGTGGCCGTCGCATAACCGACGCTGCTGATCGACAGGACCGAGAAAGGGACTCCGCTGGAGTTTACACCTGTCGCCCTGATGAAGGCCACGTTTGGGGAACCGCCGGGGGTGCCTGTGCTCACGGCCGACGGACATGAGCCGGTAGCGGGGGACGACCAGTCACCGTTGAGGGTCATCTGGCCGTCAACAGCGGTCCCGGCCTCGGGCTGGCAGGGTCCTGCGGAGCTCTCCGCGGGCGCCGCTTCCGTGCAGAAATCGGTGACGCTCCCGCTGCTTACGGTGGGCTCCCCAAAGACGGACACGGTGCCGAAGACTTCATAGTCGCAGCCCGGTGGGGGAAAGGTCGCCCCGCACGGCCGCAGGCCGACCAGATTGTCGAACTTGATGAAGGCACTCGCGTGTCCCTTGAATACGGGAGTCCCGCACGGCCCGGGAGTCTGGGCAAAGACCACGGGTGCGGCCTGGAGGGCCACCGCCAGAATTGCAATCACCACCAGGGACTTAAGTAATATTCTCATCCGAACCCCCTCCTCAGTGTAGGCCGATCCCCCGCCCATTCTGAACTCAAACGATAATCCGCCATCCCCCTGTACAGCATTGCAGACCTTGATGACTGTCCCCCTACATACCGCGAATTGACGCGATGTCAAGCACAAAGTGGGCCATTGCAAAGCTGTGCATCTCTGAAGCGAAATCGAGCCACCCTTTCTCTGTTACCCCGCTCAGACCTGGTACGTTCAGGTCTTTCTTGCGAAGAGCCGGTCACGAAGCTTTTGCCGCGCCGACATGGAATGCCGTCGTATGGTCACCTGCGAAACCCCCAGGATCCGCCCGATCTCGTCCGTGGTCATCTCCTGCAGGTCCCTGAGAACAAAAACGATCCTTTCCTGTCTGCTGAGACAATCGAGCCCGGCAATGAGCTTGCGAGCCAAGTCGGCCGACTCGGCCTGGCTTTCCGGGGTGCGGTCGCCCCGCATGCCTGCCAGACTGGCCGGGTCGACCTCTTCCAGCGGCTCCAGGACAGGTGGTCGTAGACGGCGTTGATCGCGATGCGGTAAAGCCACTTGTAGAAAGACTCGCCGGACCGGAAACGCCCGATGTAGCGGAATACCTTGACGAAAGCGTCCTGGCAGGCGTCGAGTGCGTCATCGTGAGACAGCCCCATCTGGACGCCGATCGCGATGACCCGCCGGTCGTAGAGACGCATCAGGCCGGCGAAGGCCTCGGCGTCCCCCTTCTTGGCGCCCGCCACCAGGGCGGTCACCTCGGTAGCCTCACCCGCGGCCCGCTCCGGATTCCCGGCCTCGGCGACGACTTGCGGCTTGACGGCGTCCATGAACGACTCCCGAACTCCTCAGAAGGGGCTCAGATTACCCCGATCGTCGACGGCGATCACGCTGAAATAAAGAGGTGCCCCCAACGCGGTCAGGTCGGCCGAGAGGCTCTGCACGTTGTCCAGGACGAGGGTGGAAGGGCCGAGTGAAGATCTTGTCAGCGGTCTTCCGGACATATGGACCTGGTAATGATCGATGATCGTGGCGTATCCCGCGACGTCGTTCATCACCGCCGACCAGGCAAGATGGACCGTCCCGGGCGCAGGGAGGGTGACCGAGAGGTCATCGATACCGTTGGGAAGCTCCCGCCCGGCGCCGGAGACGAGGCCGTTGTTGTCGGTTGCCGTCACCAGATAGTAGGCATTGCCGGCGGCGAGCGCGGCCCCTTGATCCTTGTAGGTGGTCGCCGCTCCATCGAGGATCGTGGCGATCAGGGACGCGGCCGAGGGAACGAACACAGGCGCAACGTTGCGGTAGAGGCTGTATTTCACGACCGTCGTCGGCCGGCCATAGATGTCGAGCGTCGGCCGACTCCATGTGAGGACAAGGTCGCCTGCGGAGCGTGTGATCAAGAGATCGGTGATGGCGCGCGGCGGGGCGATCCCCTGGAACAGATGCGGCACATCGGATATCGCGGCCGACAGCGCGCTTTCGTGCCCCGAGGTGTTGATGGCACTGAGCGCCATGTAATAACGCGTGCCGTTCACGAGCCCGCCGAGCAGAGTCGAGGAGGCGGTCGCGGCGACCGTCACCTTCCCTCTGTACGTCCCCGGCACGCTGTCGTAGTGGAGCACGTAACTCCTGATGTCCGTCTCGGGATTCGGCAGCCACGAGATCACCAGGACACCACCGATTCCGGGGTCGCGGGAGCTCAGACCGACGGGGACGGAAGGGGGGTTCGGGTTGATCGGTCGCGCCACGACGCAGTCGGGGCCGGCATCGCAGTCACTGTTGAAGTTCGAGGCCCTGCCGCTGAACCCCTCGGAGTCGGTGGAGGTGGAGTAGTAGTAATAGGTCGTCGCGTTGACCACGCTTCGATCGATGCAGGAAGTCGCGCTCACCGCGTCACAGGTGATCGCCTGGTACTGACCCGCGGGACTTGAGGTCGCGCGGTAGATGCGGTACCCAGCCACCTGTTCGGTCGGCGCCGACCATGACAGGCTCACCTGGCCGTTCCCCGCGACGGCCTGGAGTCCGGAAGGGGGCGCAGGGGATGGGATTGCGATGGGCGTGGCCGGATCGCCCAGCAAGGTGTAGCTCTGCAGATCCACCACCATGCCCAGGCTCCAGAGCTTGGCGCGCAGCGCGGCGGTGACCTTCCCCAGACCGCGCTCCCTGGCCGGCCCGAACAACGAGGCGAACAAGTCGTTGAAGGCATCCCCCACGAAGACGTTCGACAGGCCTGAGGGGGCGAGTGTGGCGATCGCGCCGCCCGCCGGATTGTTCGTCATCGCCTCCCCGAGGGACCCGCTGCCTTGAAGATAGTGGAAGCCGCCCGACAGGCAGTTGATATTGATCATGAAGGGCAGGGAGCCATCGTTGTTCATGGCGCTGGCGTCCTGTGCCGTGAAGAAGGTGTCCAGTCCCCAGACATCGAACGATCCGTGGCCGACAAACGAGAGGAAGACTGCCCCGCCCTGCAGCTGGGATACAAGGGCATTCTTGAACGCCCCCGCCCCCATCGTGTTCCACGGTGCCTCCGCGAAGTAGAGGGGTGGATTCGGCACGGTGTACGGCGCGGCCGAGAAATAGCTCGACGCCAGAGAGTCCTCTACGGCTTCGAACGACTGCGCCTCCCCCGTGAACTTTCCGTCTCCGGCAACCAGGACCGCATGCCCCTTCCACAGACCCGGGGGCGGGGACTGCTCGTAACGCAGGATTTTATTGAACACGCCAGCCGACTCGGCCGCCGAGCGCGTGCTGATTCGCCCGATGTAGACATCCGGAACCTGATCGTTGCCCCTGAACGAGGCAATCCAGTTGTCGCTGCTGTAATAGCCGAGGATGCTGCTTTGCTGAAACATGATCGGGGTCGGCACCTGGTCGACCCAGTCCGAGCGGTTCAGGGTGTTCTTGTAGTCCACCACCCCGTCGCCCACCAGGAGCACGTACGACGGAGGGGGGGCCGCGCCGCTCGGCCCTCGCCAGTTGTCGAATGCGTAGGCGAGGAAGGAGCGGATGGCGTTGGCGTCTCTCAAGCCGTAGCTGAATTCGTCGTAGATTTGATCGATGAAGACGGTCTTCGAGGTCAGCCCCTGGGTCAGAAGTCGGTGGTCGAGAAGGGCCTGGAGCGCCCCCCCGGGGGACATATCCACGGTGTCGCGAGAGGCGATCACCAGAAAATCGGCGGCGTTCTGCGGATCATGGAGGGTCGGAACGGATGCGCGTACGATGCCGGCGGGGAGATGCACCCCTCCGGGACCGGCGACCATGAACGACCGCACGGCGGGCGCCGAGGAGCTGGTGTCGCGGGGCACGTCAAAGGTGTAGGTAGAACCGGGGGAGCCGCTGACGACGGCGCCGGTAATTCGAACCGGATCGCCTTCACCGCTTCCAGCGAGATTCCGTGAAACATCGTAGATTGTGGGAGCCGCGCCGCTGAAGCCGCTCACCTGGAATCGAGCGTCCTGGTTCGGGTAGGTGAAGGGCAAGAGGTCATTGATGGCGGAGAAGAGGCGCCGGTAGCGGATGGTCACGCTGTCGGGGTACTGCGAGTCCACGTTGACTCCGGCGATCCCGGGCGCGCTCAGGTGAATCGTGGTCGGGTCGGACAGATCCGACCGGGCGACCGCGAACTCCTGCTCCTCAATGACCTCTCCGTCCCAGGTGAAATCGATTCCGCGCGTCGAAGCGCCGTTGACCCAGACCTGCGTCCGGTGGTCGGGAGCGATGGTGAGATCCGAGCCGCCGCGGAGCCGGACCTTGACGCTCGTCGTCGTTGCCCCCGGCGCGATCCCCGGCAGCGGCAGGATCAAGTCGCGCGTCGCCTGCGCGCTCCCGGCGAGGAGCGAAGGAATCGAGAAGAATGGATCCGCGTCCCCCAGGGGCAGGTAGAGATTGTTCTCGTCCCAGACCGCCGCATCCTCGAAGTCGGTGGCCGTCGTGAAGGCGGGGGTCTGGAGAGCCCCGCTCGCGGAGGGGATCCTGAGGTGGGACCCTGCTGGATCCGCGGCGCTCAGCCAGTAGATCTGGGTGTCGGTGAAATCGTTGGCCTCGTAAACGTCAGGGAATACGCCGGTGAAATCATAGTTGAGCAGGGCCGGCGGCTCTGCTTTGCTCCGGCCGATGAACTCCAGGAAATCGCCCGCATCGAAGCGACCATCGGCCTCTCCCGAGTCACCGGCCGCGTTGCGAATGGACATCGGCACCTCCACCCCCTCGGCACTCAGAGTCAGTGTGCGAGGGTCGACCGCCAGAAGGTCCGGGGCGTTGACCTGCAGGTACTGATAGTCCAGGCGGTAGATGCCCGTTGTCGAGACGCTTATCTTGTAGCGGGACGAACCCGGGACCGTCGTGGCCTGCGAGACCGTGCTGAGCGGCAGGGCCGTCGGCGTTGCCGTTGCTTGACCGGTTTCGCCACGACCCACCCTGAAGAGCTTGCCCTGCTCGTAGTTGAGCAGCGAGGCGCGGTAGATATCCTCGAATTGCGGGTCGGGGCGGTAGGTGCGCGACACCTCAGCCAGTCGCGTCCCTGGAGGTGTCTTGAATCGGACCTCCGCCCGCACCTCCTGGACATGCCTGGCCTCGCCGCGCGCAGGGTTGTAGAGGATTGGCATGAACAGGACCTCGACGAACCGCTGCTCTCTCAGGTAGCCGATTTTTCCCAGTCTTAGCGGAGATTCGGGGAATTGCCGGTCGGTGCCGTAGATTCCCGGATCCGGCGAGAACGCGAGCTCACGCTCACGAAGGATATCGGACACGCCGGGATCGCCCGCCCGTCCGCGCGCCGGGGCGCCGCGCGGGTCGTCCAGACGCCCCCGCGCGACGGCGCGCGGCACCGGGGCGATCGACACTCTCCCCGGGAGCAGCTTGGACTCAGCGGACACCACAACGAGCTCCGGGATGGCCCCTTCGGGGATCGCCACCATGAGGACCTTCAGCGGCAGCATCGGCTCCCCCGGGCGACTGGTGAGCCCGAACCCCTGGATCCGCGGCACGAGCCGGTCGCCATCATCGACAGAATTGAGAGCGGGAACGGGGGCGGTCAGACGGAGGGGCACGCGCAATTCGGATTCCGGGATCGCTCCCGTACCTGGGGCGACCAGGAACCCGAGGAAAACGGCGACCGCAATGAGTCGGAGGAACGAACGGTTCATGAAGCGCCGGCCCGTGGGGCCTGCTGTCACCTTCCCGGAAAGAAGCAGCGCGTGACTGGGAAGCTCACATGCTGCATTTGCCGAGGACTCCCCCGTCCTCCTCGAGCGTCTTCCCCGTCTTCGCATGCCAGGCCTCATAGGCCTGCTTTCTGAACTCCGCGTTCTTGGCCGCCTGCGCGTAGTAAGCCATCGGGTCTCCTGTCTGGAGATCGGCCACCCCCAGGCAGAAGTTGCAGAAGCCGCCCGATCCGCCGCTGTGCTGCTGCTCCCTCAGGCGGTCCGCCATTTCCACCGCGGTCTTGCGCACGTCGATGAGGACTGGCGATGTGTGCCAGAGATCCTTCAAGGACTCTACGTCCTTGATGTTGCCGGCCTTGCGGCGCCACTGGACGCACGGATAAATGTTGCCGTAGGGATCGATGGCGAATGACGACCGTCCTGTTCCGCACACCGCCTCGCCCGGTGCGTCGTTGCGCGCGATCGGCACCGGCTCTCTGCGGGCGCCGGCATAGATCTCGTCGGACCAGAACCGCCTGAGAAAATCGTCGGTGGCCATCAGGCTGAGAGGATCCTTGTCCCCGTCGTCCCGGGGAGTGATCACCGGGTCGAACATGATGCTGACGCCGAGATCCATGGCCAGACGGTGCATGTCGAGAACTTCATCCTGGTTGTCCCTGGTGATCGGGCATTTCAAGTTGATCTTGGTGCCGAGCGCCTTGAGGTACTTCGCCGCATTGAGGACTCTCGCCAGTGAACCGGGGACGCAGGTCAGCTTCTCGTGCGTCTCGGGCCGGGCACCGTGGATGCTGATCTCGACCTCGATCGGGTTCGCGACCTCTCTGATGCGTTTCGCCATCGCCTCGTCGATGAGGAACCCGTTGGTGTAGATACGGAGGGCGAAGCCGAGCTCCCGCGCGGTCCGAGCGATCTCGAAGAAGTCGCGACGGACGAGCGGCTCCCCTCCCGTCAGCGTCAGGTACAGGATGTTGAAATCGGCGAGCTTCTTGAGGGCACTGATCACCTCGGCCGTGGTCATTTCCTTCTGCCCGGTCGGGCTGTTGTAGCAGAATGAGCAGGCGTGGTTGCATACGAACGTCAGCTCGAACAAGGCCGACATCGGGACGGCCCGGCTCCAGTTGCGTTGCACCAGTTTCTGCAGCGCGTTCGTCATCTCAGGTCACCATCCCGTGCTGTCGAAGGTCCTCGATGAACTCGAGGACGTCCCGGCGAGCGCTCTCGGGCGGGATGTCGTACTCCGCCAGCACCGCCTCGATCAGCTGAGCCACCGTGCGCGCTCCGTCCATTCGTTCCCACACCAGACTGCCGATCTCATTCAGGACGTTGACCTCGGCCCGATCCGGCAAGACAATCGTCGCTTGGCCATCGTAGACGCGGTAGGCCGAATTCGGGCTCTTCCTCGGTACGGCGTGAAGGTCCATCATCGCGAGGGCTCTTCGACCAGCGCCCAGAAGGACGGATCGTTGCGGAACCACAAGCGGTAGGCGGGCACCGCCTGCAGCAGCCGCCGGGCCACTTCCAGGGCACGCTCCGACTGCCCGGTTTCCTGCATCACGAACGGCAGGCTCGCCACGATCTCAGCCAGGGCGCGCGCCCCGGTCAAGCGCTCCCGGCTCACCTCTTGACTCTGCACCAGGCCGTTGAGCGAGGCAATCGGAAATGAGTCGGCCGTGTCCGGGATCCGATGGTGCGCCATCCCGAACGGGATCCCGCTCGCCTCGAAGCGCTCTCCGTTCCAGAGGACGAGAGACAGGTCATCGCTCAGAACGATGTCCCCGGGCGACAGCAGGGTCACGGTCGTCTTGCCCCGTCCCGACGGTCCGAAGAACAGGTGGGCCGCACGACCACGCACAACACCGGAAGCGTGCATCAGCAGGCCGCCCCGCTCGAGGATGTACGAGGCCGTCAGAACACGCAGGAAGTTCTCCAGACCTCGATCGAACCGATCGCCCTGCTCCTCCACGATTCCGAGCACGGCCTGCCCCTTGGAATGGTCCAGCCTGCCGGCGAACTCATACGACCACAGGGTCAGACCTTCTGCAGTCCGGCGGCTCTCCAGGCGGTAGGTCTCGGCCGACCCCTGGCTCCGCACCCTCAAAAAGTCCTCCACTCCTGCTGGTCGCACCACAATGCTGATCTGCGGGCACGCGGCTCTCCCCAGCACGAACGGCCGGAAGCGCCGACCCAGATCTTCAGCCTGGCGCGGCGACAATCCCTCGAGGAGCACCTCCAGGGGCCCGATCCGCAGGACCACGGAAGAGGCGCCAAACACCTCCTCCAACTGGTCGAAATAAGAGCCGTCCGGGACGAAATCGTCTCGAACGCATCGTGGGTCCGCTGTTACTTCCGTTGAAAACACGCTGACTCCCGCCACCTTGAACTGTGGGTAGAGTGGTAAGAGGCAAAAGGCTACAGGACGCGCGAAATATACCGTGATCGGGCCCGCCTGTCCAAACCTATCTTTGGTCGAAAAACGTCTCCAAGCGGCCCAAAATGGCGCCACAGGTCACGACTGTCTCTCGGGATATAGTTATGGAATCCGCGCCATATCATTATTAATAGAGAATGGACCCTTCGGAGGGCGCTACCTCTCGATGACTTGGAGGCCCTTGGCCGAGGGGGACTTCGTGCTCCCACCTCCGGGAAGGTTCGTATTGAAGAATCGGACGATGGCCTGGTCGTAGACCTTCTTGTCCTCGGCGTACAGGCCGGTCACGGCGGAGGCCTTCAGCATCAGGAGGTTCTTGCCACCTGGAGGGCGCTCTGGCAGCGCAGCGTACAGGGCCTTCTCCTCCTCGTATCGATCGGGAGGATCGGTCGCCGCGATGAGCAAGACATTCCGGCCGGTCAGGTCTCCGAGGATCGTCGACAGGGAGATGCTGTCCTTCGCCCTGAGCGCCAGGTACGGCCTGTAGATGAGGTCCAGCGCCGGCAGGATGAAGCGCAGGGTGGGTGGAATCTTCGCGCGTACCAGCCGGTCCATCTGAGTGCCCACGTCCGGGTAGAGAGAGTCCAGCGCCAGCGCCACGATCCGCGGGTCCTCTCTTGCCGCCAGGATTCCCGCATACGCCCCCATCCCGATCCCCCACAGTCCGATGCGGCTGCTGTCCAGGTCGCTGCGGGTCCTCAGAAATTCGATCGCCCCGAGGATGTCCAGTTTCTCGTCTACACCGAGCCAGCCGCCCGATCCGGTGCTGCGTCCGTGACCGCGGAAATCGAACACCAGGAGCGGATACCCGGCGCGGTTCAGCGACACTGCCGAGCCCAGGAGCGTCGAGCGCGAGCCACCCAGGTCGTGGCACAGCAGGATGACCGGTGCCCGGGGAGCCCCTTTCACCAGCCAACCGGAAAGAAGCACGCCGTCGGAGGCGTGAAAGGCCACGTCCTCGGTCCGTAGGAGAAGATCTGCGGGGTCGAACTGCATCTGATCGCGGGACGGGTGGGTCACCCCATAAAGCAGGAAGAAGGCCCCGCCGGCGCCGAGGAGGATGAGGCCGACAAGGAGGAAGAGGAACCGGACGGGACCGCTGGACAAGAACGTGCCGCCGTTCTTTGCCATCGGTGCCGGACTATATCACAGGGAAAATTCCCGGCGGGCGGGTGGTCGCGGGCAGCCGTGACCATCTCAGGCCGGGCGGACCTGACTCTGTCCCAGCCGGATCTTGATCCTCTCGGCCAGCCCCGGCCCGACCGCCTCGGCCAGCGATTCGAGGGTCGCCTCCCGAACCCCCCGAACCGAGCCGAATCGGCGCAGGAGGAGCCGGGCGCGCCGCGGACCCACCCCATCGATCTCTGTCAGCTCGCTCGCCAGGGTCCGCCGCGAACGCACCTTGCGGTGGTAGGTCACGGCAAAGCGATGCGCCTCGTCGCGGATCCTCTGGACGAGATGCAGAATGGGAGAGTCGTGTGGAATCCGGACCGACTCCCGACGACCATCCAGGAAAACCTCCTCCTCGCGCTTGGCGATCGACGCGACCTGCACGTGCCCAACCCCCAGCCGATCCAGCACCCCGGCCGCGGAGGAGAGCTGACCCTTGCCACCGTCGATCAGTACCAGATCGGGCAGGCTTTTCCCTTCCTTCAGGAGCCGAGCGTAGCGGCGCCCGACGACCTCGGCCATGGCGGCGAAATCGTCGCTCCCCTCGAGTGTCTTGATCCTGAAGCGCCGGAAATCGGTCCGTTTCGGACGCCCCGCCTCCCAGACGACCAGCGACGCCACCTGATCGCTCCCCTGGATGTGCGAGATGTCGAAGCACTCGATGCGGTGCGGCGGCTCGTCCAGTCCCAGCGCCTCCTGGAGCCCTTCGAGGATCTCGACGCCGTGCGTGTGCGGAGCGCGGAACATCGCCTCGAACGAGATACGGGCGTTCTTCGCCGCCGTCTCCAGGAGCCTGCGTCGCGGGCCGCGCTGCGGGACGAGGACGGCGACCTTCGACCCTTTTCTCTCGGACAGCCACTCCTCGAGGACGTCGCGCGACGCCGGTGCTATCGGCACGCAGATGGTCTCGGGGATGAAGTCGACGCTCTCGTAGTAGCGCGTCAGGCAGGAGCCCAGGAACTCGGCGTCCTCCTCGCGAATCCCTTCGAACGAGAACTCCCGCCGCGCCTGCACCTGCCCGTCGCGCATCTGGAACACCTGCACGGAGGCGATATCCCCTTCGCGGTGGAAGGCGACGTAGTCCTCCTCCTCCAGGCCGACCGAGGAGATGCGCTGCCTGTCGGACGACGTTTCCAGCCCCTTCACGAGGTCCCGGTAGTGCGCCGCCGCCTCGAAGCGCTCGTCCTCGGCGGCCTTCTGCATCTTCTCCTTCAGGCTCTTCACGAGGTCCTTGTTGCGACCCTCGAGGAAGAGCCGCGCGTCGTTCACCGCCTGGCTGTATTCCTGGTCGTCGACCAGCGAGGCGCACGGCCCCAGGCACTGGTTGAGCTGGTAGAGGAGACAGGGGCGCGGCCGCGTGCCGTCCATGTCCTCGAGGTAGCAGGTCGCGACCTTGAACTGCCGCGCCACCATCTGGATGGAGCGCCGGGCGGTCGAGGCCGGCACGTACGGCCCGAAATAGGCGTTGCCGTCGAGCCGCGCCCGGCGGACCAGGACGACGCGCGGGAAGCGCTCGGTCGTCGTCATCTTGAGGTACGGGAAGTTCTTGTCGTCCCGCAGGCGGATGTTGAAGCGCGGCCGGTCCTTCTTGATGAGATTGTTCTCGAGGATCAAGGCCTCGACCTCGGTGCGCGTTACGATGTACTCGAGGTCGTGGATCTCGTCCAGGAGGACGTCCGTCTTGGGGGCCTGCCCGGCGCTCGATCCCTGAAAGTACGACCGGACGCGGCTCTTGAGCGATCGCGCCTTCCCGACGTAGATGACGCGGCCGGCGCGGTCGCGGTACAGGTACACACCGGGCGTGTCGGGCAGGTCGTCGAGCTTCAGGCGTGCGGGGGCGTTGGAATCCATGTCCCTCCTATTCTACGAATTCCACACCCGAACGTAACTGTCGCCGAAACACTGTCGACGGGAGACTTGGCAGAGTCCGCGCAAAGGCGTGACGTGTCCCACTTCGATGAACCGCCCCCGTAGTCAGCCGTCCCTACAGACAAGAGTTCATATTTATCGCCATGCCGACCGTGGCCAGGCTCGGGGGGACCGAGCCGCCACACATCCACGTCCGGCGGGACAGATGTCTGGCGAAGTTCTGGTTGCGGCCTGTCAGGCTGGCCCGCGTGACGGGATTCGAGGCCAGCGAGCTCTGGAAGATCGAACGATTGATCACGCGCTACGAGGAAGCCTTTATGGAGAGCTGGCGTGAGCACTTTGGCAGTTGATTCCAATGCGCGCGCCCGCAGGGTCCGGACGACCCGTGACGAGCGGATCGTCGAGCGGCAGGACGGCCGCACGCTGACGGTACCCCTGACCTGGTTTCCACGACTCTTGCACGCCACGGAGCGCCAGCGTAATCGCTGGGAACTCCTCGGTGACGGCGAGGACATTCACTGGCCTGACTTGGACGAGGATTTGAGTGTTGCCGGCCTCTTGCGAGGTTCGCCGACCGCGCAAGCCGCGAGAGTGCAGGAGCCGCCACCCACCTATAAGACACAACGCCGCTCTCGATCTCGCAGCTCCCGCCGCCGGTAAGGCAGGGTTGTCTCAGGCATTGGCGACCACGAGAATCTTCTTCAGATACCTGATGCGGTCGCGGAATGCCGCCGCCTCCTCGAAGCGCATCTTCTCGGCGGCGGCCCGCATGTCGGACTGCAGGCGGGCGATCTCCGTCTCGATCTCCTCCGGCCGGCGGCCGACCTCCTCCCCCTTCTCCTGCTCCAGCGGCACCTTGAGGTAGTCGGCCTCGTAGACGCTCCCGAGGACGTCGTCGATCGCCTTGACGATCGTCTCGGGGGTGATGCCGTTCTCCTGGTTGTAGGCCCCCTGGATGGCGCGCCGGCGGTTCGTCTCGTCGATAGCGGAGCGCATCGAGTCGGTCGTCCTGTCGGCGTACATCAGGACTCTGCCGTTGACGTTGCGGGCGGCGCGGCCGCAGGTCTGGATGAGCGATCCGGCCGAGCGCAGATACCCCTCCTTGTCGGCGTCGAGAATCGCCACGAGCGACACCTCAGGCAGGTCCAGCCCCTCGCGCAGGAGATTGACGCCGACCAGGACGTCGAACTCCCCCTTCCGGAGATTCCGGAGGATGTGCACCCGCTGCAGGGTGTCGATTTCGGAGTGCAGGTACTCGACGCGCACCCCAAGGTCGCTGTAATAGCGAGTCAGCTCCTCGGCCATCCGCTTGGTGAGCGTGGTGACGAGGACGCGCTCCCCGTTCTCGACGCGCTGCCTGATCTCGTGCAGGAGATCGTCCACCTGGTTGCGCACCGGACGGACTTCGATCACCGGGTCCATCAGGCCGGTCGGACGGATGACCTGCTCGATGACCTCCCCCTTCGACATCCCCAGCTCGTACGGGCCCGGGGTGGCGGAGACGTACACCCGCTGGCCGACGCGCTCCTCGAACTCTTCGAACCGCAGCGGCCGGTTGTCGAGCGCTGAGGGTAGGCGGAAGCCGTACCCGACCAGCGTCTCCTTGCGCGAGCGGTCCCCCCAGTACATGCCGCGCAGCTGCGGAACGCTCACGTGGCTCTCGTCGATGATCATCAGATGATCCTTGGGCAGGTAGTCGAGGAGCGTGGGCGGCGGCTCGCCCGCCCGGCGGCCGGTGAGGTGGCGTGAATAGTTCTCGATCCCCGAGCAGTAGCCGACCTCCTTGATCATCTCGAGATCGAACATGGTCCTCTGGTGCAGGCGCTGCGCCTCCAGGAGCTTTCCCTCCTTCTCCAGCTCCGCCAGCCTCTCCTGCAGCTCGGTCTTGATGTTCTCGATGGCGACGAGCAGCCGGTCGCGCGGAGTGACGTAATGGGAGTTCGGGTAGATCGGGATGCGGTGCATCTTCTTGATGACTGTGCCGCGCAGAGGATCGATCTGGGAGATCGCCTCGATCTGATCGCCGAACAGCTCGACCCGCACGGCGGTCTCGTCGTAGGACGGAAAGATTTCGACCACGTCGCCGCGCACGCGGAACTTGCCGCGCTCCAGGTCGAAGGTGGTGCGCTCGTACTGGATCTCGACCAGCTTCCGCAGCATGGCGTCCCGGTCGATCTCCGTCCCCGGCTCGAGCATGAGCATCATGCCGTGGTACGCCTCGGGCGACCCCAGGCCGTAGATGCACGAGACCGATGCGACGATGACGACGTCGCGCCGCTCGAACAGGGACCGCGTGGCCGAGTGACGCATCCTGTCGATCTCGTCGTTGATCGTCGATTCTTTCTCGATGTAGGTGTCGCTCTGCGGTACGTAGGCCTCCGGCTGATAGTAGTCGTAGTACGACACGAAGTATTCGACAGCATTCTCGGGGAAGAAGCGGCGGAACTCCTGGTAGAGCTGGGCCGCCAGCGTCTTGTTGTGCGACAGGATGAGGGTCGGCCTCTCGATAGCCTCGATGACCTTCGCCATCGTGAAGGTTTTGCCGCTGCCGGTCACGCCGAGAAGCACCTGGTGCTTCTTGCCGGAGACGAGCCCCTTGGCGAGCTTCCTGATCGCCTCCGGCTGGTCCCCCTTTGGCTGGAACTCGGTCGTGAGCTTGAACAGTCCGGCCACTTCGGCCCTCCCGCGGGGCGCGGCCGCGTCCCGATCCCGATGATAGGATAGCCCCTTCCTGGGGAAGAATGTGACCGAACCGGTTCCCATACCGCCGGCGATGGAAGCGTTTCGCGCCTGGTCGCGACTGGCCGGCGCCCGCGCGGCACGTATCGATCTCTCCGGCATCGCCGTCGAGTTCGAAGGGCTGCCCGATTCGCTGGCGGAGCGCATGTCGGCGGTGTACGCACCGTACATCGGCCGTCCGACCCGACGGGGGGGGGCTCTCCGGGTGCGCATGTACGAGGCCCCCCTGGAGTACTTCATCGACCCGGGCTTCACGCAGGGGCGGGAGGTGTACCGAATGCACACCGCCCTCGACGACGGTGTGTTCCGGACGGTCTCCTACCGCCTGGCGTCCTGGATCGACGTGGCGCGCGGCGAGGGGGGGCTGGCCCTTGCGTCAGGCGATCTCGATCCGGCTCCGAGAGCCCTGGAGAATTTTCTCAGGAGCACCGTCGCCTGGCTCGCCCTGGATCGCGGCGGCTTCTTCCTGCACGGTGCCAGCATCGTCCGGAAAGGTCGCGCCTACCTCTTCTACGGACCTTCGGGAGCGGGCAAATCGACCCTGGCGGCCATGAGCACCGAGGGCGAGGTGATCAGCGACGACCTGACGCTCGTCCTGCGCCGCCCCGAGGGTCTGGTCGCGGCGGGCGGCCCCTTCAGGGGGACGTTCGCGGCGGGCGCACCGGTCGTCGGGACGTTTCCCCTCGCCGGCTTCTTCCGGCTGCGCAAGGACACCAGCACCCAGGTCCGCCCGGACGACGGCGGGTGCTTCGCCGATCTCCTCGGCAATCTTCCTTTCGTGGTCGATCAGATGCCCAGGCAGCCTCAACTCATGGATCGCGTTCGCTCCATGGTCGAAGGTGCGCCCCTCCGCTACCTGCATTTCCGCAACGACGGAACGTTCTGGCCGGCCATCGACGCGGAATTCCCCCCTTGAACCCTATACGTGTCGGAGGTTCCTGCCGCTGAGCGGTTCAGCATGCCGCTTCGACGCGATCGTCCTCGAGCGCGCCTCATGGGTTGCGGCGCTCGTGGCCGCTCTCGCCTCTCTGCCGGGTCTCTGGATGCCGTTCCTCTCGGACGACTGGGCGCAGATCGACGCCGTGGAGAGGGGTCCGGTCGCCAGAACACCGTTCGGCGATTTCCGGCCGCTCTACATGGCGATGCTGTGGCTCGAACGCCGGATCGGCGGACTATCCCCTTCGTTCTTCCACTTCACCAACCTCCTCTGGATTGTGGCGACCGCGGCGCTCGTCGTGATTCTCGCGCGGAGATATACGGGAGATCGGCTGCTCGCCCTGATGACCGGATTGATCTTCGCGCTCCATCCGTTCCATGTGGAGAACGCGGCCTGGACCGGGGCCTGCGACCCGGTCTTCGCGGCGCCATTCCTTCTGGCGGCCCTGTTCTATGATCGCTGGAGGACGAAAGCGTCGGGCCTGCCGTTCCTGGCGCTCCTGTCGTTCGAGGCCGCACTTCTGGCCAAGGAGAGCGCGGTCACCCTGCCGCTGTTCCTCCTGGTGATCGCCCTTCTCGATCCGAGCCGGCGGCCGCGCCGGGTTGAGTGGTGGCGGGGCTACTCGACACTCGCGCTCGTGGCGGGCGCGCACTTCCTCCTTCTCCGCACCTGGGTCCTGGGGGGCGCCGGCAGGACGCTCCTAGGGGGCTTCGGACCAGGATGGGTGAAGCACGGGCTGGGGCTGGCGGCGGCCGCCATCCTTCCGGTGCACGTGGAAATCCTCGCCGCCCGCCCCGTGCTCTGCGGAGTTCTTGCCCTCTCCGTTCTTGCCCTTATCCTCCTGCTCGCGCGGTTCCGGTCGAAGCGCATTCCGCCGGAAGCGCTCGCCGGCGCCGCGACCTTCGGGGTCCTGCTCCTCCCCTGTGTCGTGGGATTCCAGGAACGGTATCTATTCCTGCCGGTCGCCGCTTCGTCGCTCTTCCTCGCGTCGCTCGTCCGGGCAGTGCGTGGGCGAGGGGCCGTTCTCCTGTTTTCTGTCCTCATCGCCGGATGGGCTTACGGGTGCTTCGTGCAGTGGAACGCCTGGCAGCAGGCGGCCATTGCCAGTCGCCGTCTCGTGGAGGATCTGGTCCGCGTGAGTCTCGACAGCGGAACCCGCGAGATCGTGATCGCCAACGCGCCGTTCCGCGTTCGCGGCGGTTCGGTGGCCGGCGACATGGGCGCTGCCTTGCGGCTCTCGGGAGGCCGTCCTGTACCGGTGAGATGTTCGGCGTACGTTTCCTACCCGACCCCCGACTCCGATTTCCTCGATGGTCCTGCGTCGGCCTCCATCCGCCGGCCTCCTCCCTACGCGGAAGTCGTTCTCCGCGTCCGGGAGGGGCCCTTCTCTCACTTCATCGGGCCTCGTCCCCTCGAGGGCGATTCGCTGGTCCAGAGGGAGGGATCCATCGTCCTCGAGGCCGAGGGGATAGTCCGAATCCGCGTCCTCCCCGATCCGGAGCGAGGTCGAGCCGCCTACGCCTGGGTCGCCGGGCATCTCGCGCGCCTGTTCGGACCCGGCGACTAGGGGCCTCCCGATCGATGAACAGGTCGCACCGTAACTCTCAACGAACATCCGGATACCACGATCGGAGTTTCGTCGCGTCTGCACCCAATCCGAGCCGTATCCTCAGCCAGGCGAACTGCATGCCGGTGCGCAGGACGCCGCCGGCGAGAAGACGCCGCGCCGAAGTCTCGATTGAAAGCGGCAGCGTCACGATCCGCCCCACCCTCTTGAGACGCCGCGCGAGATAGAGATCTTCGAACAGCGGGACCTCCGGGAAGCCGCCGATCGCTTCGAATGTGGCGCGGCCGACGAACGCCGCCTGATCGCCGAGATGGACACCGGTCAGACGCGAGCGTGCGGTCGACCAGATCGAAATCAGGCGCAGCAACGCTCCACGTGAATCGAATGAATGCCGGAATCCTCCCCCGGCGACGGCCGGATCCGCCAGCGTCCGGACGACGGCGCGCGTGGCGCCGCGCGGCAGCCGGGTGTCGGCATGCAGGAACAGGAGCGCCTTGCCGCCGGCGGCCGCCGCCCCCATATTCATCTGGGTGGCCCGGCCCGGTCGCGGACAGGTGATCCACCGGGCAACAAGGTCAGGCGCCGGCCAGGCCCGGGTCAGCTCCTTGAACCGGGCGATGGTGGCGTCGGTGCTCCCCCCGTCCACCAGGAGCACTTCGAAGGGCGGGTCCGCGCCCTGATTTTCAAGGCTGGCGAGGACACCCTCGAGGGCCTGTGCCTCGTTCAACGCCGGGATCACGATCGACAGGGGGAAAGCCGGAACCTTTTCCTGTATAATCACTTAGGCCGCCCCGCCGGCGGCGAGAGGACCCTTGACGACAGAGAATCGAGCCCTCCCGACTCCCCCCCCGAGAGCCGCGGGTCCCGGCGGCCCTTCCGCCCTCCCGCCGGCCGGTCCACCGGCCGGCCCTCCACCCCGTGTCCCCTTCTGGCGGAAGCCCAAGAACATCCTCCTGATTGCCCTCGGCGCGCTGCTGGTCGCCGCCGGTGGCGGCTCGATCCTGGGGTACTTCCTGACCTTCGATATACCCGAGGTCAAGGGGCTGCAGGACTGGAAGCCGCCCGTCGTGACCACCATCTACAGCGCCGACGGGCAGGTCCTGTTCCAGTTCGGGGCCGAGAAACGCATCGTCGTCGGGCTGGACCAGATTCCCAAGGAGTTTCTCGAGGCCCTCGTCTCGACCGAGGACTCTCATTTCTACGAGCACGTCGGCATCGACCCGTGGGGGATCGCGCGCGCCATCATAACGGACATCATCCACCTCCGGAAGGCGCAGGGGGGGAGCACCATCACGCAGCAGCTGGCCCGCTCGCTGTTCCTGAAGCCGGAGAAGACGGTCCGCCGGAAGCTCCAGGAGATGGTGCTGGCGGTGCAGATCGAGAAGGCGTTCACCAAGCAGGAAATCCTCGGCTTCTACTGCAACCAGGTCTACATGGGGCACGGCCGCTACGGAATCGAAGCCGCGGCGCAGTACTACTTCGGCAAACCGGCGAAGGGGATGTCGCTGCCTGAAACCGCGCTTCTCGCGGGGCTGGTGCAGCGCCCCGAAACCTTCTCCCCGTTCCGGGCCCCCGACAAGGCGCGCGTGCGCCGCGATCATGTCCTCAACCGCATGGTCGAGGAGAACAAGCTGGCGCGCGATGTCGCGGACCAGGCGATCGCGACGCCGGTGGCGGTGGTCAAGCTTCCGGAAGAGGAGAACATCGCCCCCTACTTCGTCGAGGAGGTCCGCCGCTATCTCGACTCCAAGTACGGCGAGGTGATGCTGTACCAGGAGGGGCTCGAGGTCCACACGACGCTCGACCCCGTCATGCAGAAGGCGGCCAACAAGGCGGTCTTCGAGGGACTGAGGACGCTCGACAAGCGGCAGGGGTTCCGTCCGATCAAGGAGAACGTCCTGAAGAACGGCGGCGATCTCGCGACCTACATCCATCCGACCTGGGGGAAAGACCCGGTCGTCGGCAAGCTGCGTGGGGGTGTCGTGACGGAGGTCACGCGCAAGACGGCGACGGTCCGGCTGGGCGAGTACACGGCCCACTTCGGACCGGAAGGGATCGACTGGACCCAGAAGACGATTCCGAACCAGGTCCTGAAGGTCGGCGACGTCGCGCCGTTCCTGATCCTTTCGATCGACGAGCCGAAGAAGGAGCTCAAGGTCAAGCTCGACCAGGAACCGCTGGTCGAGGGGGCGCTCCTGGCGATCGACCCGTCGAGCGGCGAGATCAAGGCGCTGGTGGGCGGGTACGACTTCAACCGCAGCGAGTTCGATCGATCGATGCAGTCGTACCGGCAGGCCGGTTCGGCCTTCAAGCCGTTCGTGTACACGACGGCTCTGGACACCGGCCAGACCCTGGCGGACACGATCTTCGACGAGCCGACGGTGTTCCAGGACCCTGCCACGGGCGACGAATACCAGCCCTCCAACTACTACCGCAAATACTACGGCGTGACGACGCTGCGGGAGGCGATGGAGGAATCGCGCAACATCGTGGCGGTGAAACTCCTGAACCAGGTCGGCTACTCGCGCACCATCGAGACGGCGCGCAAGATGGGGATCACGAGTCCCCTGCGCCCCTACCCGTCCATGGCGCTCGGCACGATGGAGGTGTCGCTGATCGATCTGACCACCGCCTACTCGATCTTCCCGAACCAGGGTGTGCGCGTCGAGCCCCACTTCATCCGTTACGTGGCCGACCGCGAGGGGAAGATGCGCGAGGAGGCGAAGCCGAACGTGATCGAGGTGCTGCGCGTCGACATCGCGTACCTGATGACCTATCTGCTGGAGGGCGTGACCGAGAGCGGCACCGGCGCGCAGGCGGCGCGCGAGCTGAACCGCCCGGTCGCCGGCAAGACCGGCACCACCGACGACCTGGCCGACGCCTGGTTCGTCGGCTTCAGCCCCTCCGTCGTCGCCGGAGTCTGGGTCGGCTTCGACCAGAAGAAGTCGCTCGGCGAGGGGGAGACCGGGGCGCGCGCCGCGCTGCCGATCTGGATCGGATTCATGAAGGAGGCGCTGAAGGGAAAGCCCGAGGAATCGTTCCCGCGGCCGGCCAACATCGTCTACGTGCCGATCGACCGCCGCACGGGGCTGCGCGCGACCGTCGAGTCGGCCTGCCCGGTGACCTTCCTCGAGGCGTTTCTGGAGGGGACCGAGCCGGCGAAGGCGTGCTCGGCGGTCGAGCATTTCCGCATCTCACTCCCTTATTATTTGCAGAAGTTCCCGGTCAACGACGATCTCGAGCTGGGGATCGACGGCGACGCGCTCGTGCACGTGGTGAGCGAGGGGCAGGGCGAGGTCGAGCTCCTGCCTGGCGGGAAGGAGCTCGTGGTCCATCTCGAAGGACAGGAGCTTCAGGTGAAGCTCGACATGGACCGCGCCACCCGCAAAGAAGTCAGAGGCGAGCTCGAGGCCACGCCGACGCCCGCCACCGTGACCCAGGCGCCGACACACTTCGGGGTGGATGGACGCCCCGCCGTGGTCGTCCCCATCCACTACGACTGACACCGATCCTCAGAGAAGGCGGTCCAGCGGGACGTAGGCCAGGTCCTGCGAGCGCGCCACGGCTTCGTACGTGACATTGCCATCGTGGGTGTTGACGCCGGCCCGAAGCGTGACGTCCTCGCGCGCGGCGTCACGGAAGCCCCTTTCGGCGATCTTCATCACGTAGGGCAGCGTGGCGTTGGTGAGAGCGAAGGTCGAGGTCCGGGGCACCGCCCCCGGCATGTTGGCGACGCAGTAGTGCGTCACCCCGTCCACGTCGTAGGTCGGCTGCGAGTGCGTGGTCGGCCGCGTGGTTTCGATGCAGCCGCCCTGGTCCACCGCCACGTCCACGATCACCGACCCCTTCTTCATCGTGCCGACCATGTCGCGGCTCACCAGGCGGGGGGCCGAGGCGCCCGGGATCAGGACCGCGCCGATCAGAAGGTCGCCCCGGCGCACCGACTCGGCGATGTAGGCCCCCGTCGAGTAGATGGTGACGACCTGCCCGTGAAAGATCTCGTCCAGGTAGCGCAGACGCTCCAGCGACCGGTCGACGATCGACACCCGGGCGCCGAGACCCAGCGCCATCATCGCCGCGTTGATGCCGACGGTGCCGCCACCGAGAATCACGACGTCTCCCGGCGGCACGCCCGGGACGCCGCCCAGGATGATGCCGCGTCCCCCGAGCGTCTTCTGGAGATAGAAGGCGCCGACCTGGATCGACATGCGCCCGGCCACCTCGCTCATCGGCGTCAGCAGCGGCAGACCGCCGTGGGCGTCCGTGATCGTCTCGTAGGCGACGGCGGTCACCCCCGCGTCGAGGAGCGCCCGGGTCAGGCGCGGCTGCGGGGCCAGGTGCAGATAGGTGAACAGGACCTGCCCCTTGCGGAGCATCGCGATCTCCCCTTCCTGGGGCTCCTTGACCTTGAGGATGAGGTCGGCGCGACGGAAGACGGCGGGAGCGTCGGTGACGATGACGGCGCCGGCCGCCTGGTAGGCGGCGTTGTCGATACCGCTCCCGATGCCTGCGCCGTCCTGGACCAGGACGGTGTGGCCCGCCTGGACGAGGGCCCGCACGCCCGCGGGGACCAGGCTGACCCGGTATTCGTGGTCCTTGATTTCCTTCGGAACTCCGACCTGCATCCCGAAGCCTCGGTCTGCCGCGGCGGGACGGCTGCGCCGCCTCTCAGTTGTTGTCGATCTGGGCCTTCTGCAGCTTGCCGGAGTAGTCCACGTACACGGTCTTCCATTCGGAGAAGATGTCGATCGCCGTGTGCGCCGCCCCCTCGCGGTGGCCGTTGCCGCTGCGGCGCATCCCTCCGAACGGCAGGTGCGTCTCGGCCCCGATGGTCGACGAGTTGACGTACGTGATTCCGGTCTCGAGCTCGCGCACCGCCACGAAGGCCCGGTTCACGTCCTGAGTGTAGATCGAGGACGACAACCCGTACAGCGAATCGTTGGCAATCTCGAGGGCATCGTCCAGGCCGTCGGCGGCCAGGACGCAGACGACCGGACCGAAGATCTCCTCCTTGGCGATCCGCATGCCGCGGGTCACGCCGGTGAAGATCGTCGGGGGAAAGAAGAACCCCCGGCCGTACTCGTTCTTCGTCAGACGCACCCCGCCCATCACCGGGTCGGCCCCCTCGTCGCGCCCGATCTGGACGTAGTCCATGACCTTCTTGAGCTGCGCCTCGCTAATGACCGGCCCCACGTCCACCGACTCGTCCAGGCCGTCCCCGACCTTGAGGGCCGAGGCGCGCTCGACCAGTCTGTCGACGAATTCCTTGTGGACCTTCTTGTGCACGACGATCCGGCTCGTGGCCGTGCAGCGCTGACCGGTGGTGGCGAACGCGCCCCAGAGCGCCCCCTCGACCGCGAGGTCGAGCCGCGCGTCGTCCATGACGATCATGGCGTTCTTGCCCCCCATCTCGAGCGACACGCGCTTGAAGGTCTCGGCGCACGCCAGGCTCACCTGCCGTCCCGTCTCGGACGACCCGGTGAAGGAGATCAGCGACACCCCGGGGTGACGCGTCAGCGGCGTGCCGGCCGACTCGCCGCCGCCGGTCACGTAGTTCACGACGCCGCGCGGGATGCCGACCTCCTGGCAGACCTTCACCAGGTGATAGCAGGACAGCGGGGACTCGCTCGCCGGCTTGATCACGACCGTGTTGCCGCACACCAGCGCCGGGATCAGCTTCCAGGATGGTATGGCGATCGGGAAATTCCACGGCGTGATCAGGCCGCAGGCTCCGATCGGCATGCGCAGGGAGTAGCAGGACTTGTTCGGCAGCTCGGAGGGGGTGGTGTAGCCGAAGAGACGCCGTCCTTCCCCGGCGACGTGGTAGCAGACATCGATTGCCTCCTGCACGTCGCCGCGCGCCTCCCGGAGCGGCTTGCCCATCTCCCGCGTCATCTCGCGCGCGTATTCCTCCTTGCGCTTCAGGAGGATCTCTCCCATGCGGAACAGGTACTCCGCCCGCTTCGGCGCCGGCACCTGCCGCCAGCGGCGGATGGCGCGGCGGGCCGATTCGACGGCGCTGTCGACGTCGGCCGGCGCGGAGCTCTGGAAGGTGCCGATCACCTCGCCGCGGTCCGCGGGGTTCCTGTCCTCGAACGCTTCCCGGCCGGCGGATTCAACCCATTCGCCGTCGATGAAGTTGCGGTAGCTCTTCGCCTCTGCCATTGCGCTCCCGCTTCTGGGAGATGGGGTGACCAGGAAGGTGTGTCGGGTAGGTGATGCTAGCAGAGGAGTACGGGACTGTCAAGAAACGCGCGGGCGGGCGGCCTCAGGCCGTGGCCTCGCGAACCTCGCGGCAGCGGATCCGTCGGGCGACCTCGAGGCACGCATCGGCCCGTTTCCGATCATGCATCCGATCGAAGACTTCGGACAGACCCATCCAGGCCTCGAGGCAGTCGATGTCCGTCTCCAGGGAGCGCTGGAAACACCGCAGCGCGCCGAACAGGTCGCCCCGCTCGGTTTCGATCGTCCCCTGGCGCGCCCACACGACCGCCCCCCCGCCCGCGGCCGTCACGACGCCGGCTGGATCGATCTCGCGGTAAGTCCTCGGTCCCGGCGCGTTCTTCAGCATCGAAAACTCCTGTCGGAGCCGCGTGTGTCCATCGGCTCGGTGATGAAATCCAGAACGTCGGCCTCCGCGCCGTTTTGCCCCCGGCAGCCGGTGTCGCCGAGCTCTCTGCCATCTGCGAACGAGGGGGGAAAGGAGAAGAGAATCGAGGGGAACTGAGGTTTAGGGCACCGGCTGCCGGAGCAAATCGCTGCGTTCAGCATTTCGATTCCTGTATGAGTTCGGTCGTTGACACGAGCGACGGTACCTGAATAAGCAATCCTCGTGCCGACAGTGGAAGGTGCTCTCGATAGAATCGCACTCGAGTGTTCAAATTGTTGAACCTCATTGCTTTAGTGTGATTCCGAAGTTTCGATGACCGGGGTGATCAGGGGTCGGGAATGTCCTCTCCGTACGGCGTTTTGACGGGGGACCCGCGCCGATAAGACGTTGCTCTTTGTTTCCAGAGGCTTGAGCGTCGTCAGCCCGAGTGACGTCCCGGCAGAGCCCTGACATCCGGTGCGTCAGAAGTGGGCACGGGTTGTCCGCATCCGGACGATCGATCAGCCTTTACGGGGATTTTTCGGGGACAGAAGGCGGAGAAGCCGGTTCACGCCGACTTCCAGCTTCGGGTCTTCGATCAGGCCGGCGCGGCACATATCGATTATGCGACGGGCCTCGATGGCAATCGTCCCCGCGCCGGCCTCGTTGACCGAACCGTCTCCGGCAGGATCGAGGGCCTTCTCCGGATCGACCTGGAAAGCCCGTAGGTGGACCTTCTCCGTCGACTGGCCGTGCGAGGGGAAGAATCCCGCTCCGAGGTCACGACCCCGCCGTGCGATCGGCCGCATCCCGGTCTCCTCGATAAGCTCGGCGCGCGCGCGGGCGGTGATGCCGGTCTCACCTCGGTCCCCCGGCTCGAGGCTGCCGGCCACGGCCTCGATGACGGACGTGTACGCCCGCCGGTCGCGCGCAGGTAGCGGGAGACGATGCCGGAGGTAGAGACCGGGCCTGAACCCGACCTTGCAGACGACCATGAGGCGTCGCGTGCAACGATCGAAATAGAACGGCACGATCGCCACCGCGTCCACGCCGCGCCGGTGCAGGACTTCGAATCGATAGGGTTTCGAGGCGCCACCGTGGCGATGGAGGTTCTTCGCCCGGAAACGCTCGAGCCTCAGGAAACCCGGCCCCGCCGGGTCGAGACGCTTGAGAATTCTGATCCCGGCCACCCGTCTCCACGGCCGGATCACGACGATCGTTCCGGGCGGAAGCCCGCGCCCCTTCGCGTTTCGCCGCTTCATCGATTCCTCCTGCGCCCGGTTCGCCGCAGGCGCACCGGCCGGAGGTCCGGGTTGGCGCGCGGCGCGCGGCCGGTCTTGGCCGCGAGGCGGAAACGACCACCGATCCGCACGCGCACGACGTCGGCCGTGAAGTCATTCGACTCGCCCCTCAGAAAATGCGACCCGACACCGTACATGTCGACAGGGGCGCGGCGCGCCTCGAAGAAGCGGATCTTCCGGGAATCGAAGCCCCCCGTGGCCGTGATTTTCACACCCCGGAAGTAGCGCTCGGCGACCCGCCTCCAGCGGCCCGCAAGCCCGAGCTCCGCGGGGGCCCGATCCAGCGCCCGGCGCATCAGCGTGATCAGGACCGGCGTGACGCCGCGCGCCAGGCGCGGGTCGCGCGACGGCGGCACGCTGCGATCGCGCAAGTCAGGCGACGTGTCGGCGCGCACACCGTGCAGCACGAAGCGACTCGCCTCCGCCGCACGTCCGGCTCGAAGCAATCGCAGGTGCTCCTCGAACAACCGGCGCGCGGTCCGCACCGACTCACCGACGCAGTCGTTGGTCGTGTCGACCAGCGCGACGCGCTTCACGGAGGCCGGTGCGTGGCGACAGAAGTCCAGGAGCGCTTCCGCGGTGTCACCCAGGTAGCAGAGCACGAAGGCGTGCGGCACCGTGCCGCCGCCGCGCTCCTTCCAGAGGGCGCCCTGGGCGTCCGTGGACACATGGACCGGGACCCGCTTCCCGGTCCGTCTCGCGAACGCCCGGACGCCGACCCGGTAGGCATAGCCGTCTACGGGCTGGCACTGGGGAAGATCGAAACGCGCCGGGAAGAACAGGACCGGCTTGCCGCGCGACGCCACGAGCGCCTCGTACACATGGGTCGCGATGCGGCTGCAGCGTGTCAGGACTCCCAGGATCGGTGTTTCGAGGTGGGCGAAATCGCGATAACGGCCGCGCACCACCAGGACCGGATCGAGGGGGCGTGTCAGCGTCCCCTCGGGGATCGCCAGAACCGCGGGAGGGGGATTCCGGCGTGAGGGGCGGCGGGCAGAGCGCATCCCGTCGCGCAGCAGGCCGAGGGCGAACGGGACGCCGGCGGCGACGAAGCGCGGACGTCGCCGGGCGAAGACCTGCATCTCGACCTCGGCGTCGCCGGGCCGGAACGACGTGGAGAGCGGGATCGTCTCGCGCAGCGCCAGAGGATGGCCGTTGAAGACACGCTGCGAGCGTGCGCTGCGCTCGAGGATCCGCGCGGCGTTGAGGAAGTAGGCGTCGCTGTAGAACCCGGCGCGCAGGTCGGCGGGCGCGATACCGGGCACACCGACAGGGCCGGCTCCGGGCCGGGCGAATCGCTGCACGATACTGTCCTCGGGTGCCGCCGCCGGCAGCGGTCCACCGGCGCCCGCCGGGGGGCCGTCCTATCCAAGGAGCTTCTTCATCTCCTTGATCTTGACGGCGACGTCGCGGTAGGTGGAGTCGAGACCGTAGACCTCGGTATAGAGCTGCATGGCCTTCTTGTAATCCCCCTGCTCCCGGAACACCTCGGCGACGTCGTAGCGCAGGCCGGTCCCTTCGTGCTCACCGAGGTTCGGCATGTCCAGACCCTTCTGGTACCACTTCAATGCCAGCTGCGGCATCCCCTTCTCGCGGAAGCAGAGACCCAGGATCTCGCAGCACTCCACCGTCTTGCCGGGATCCCGCGCCGCATACTGGAACTCCCCGATCGCCTCGTCCACGAGACCCATTTCCTTGTAGGCGATTCCCAGGTTGTAGTGCGTCTCGTAGTCCTGCGAGTCGACCTGCTGCTCGACACCCTTCTTGAACGCCTTGAAGATCTCATCGAGGCTGTGTCCCGGCCCTTCGAGCGACTCTTGATCCTGCGTGTCGACGGCGACCTGGGCCTCGGCGAGGCTCCGGTCGAGCTCCCCGGCGAGGTCGAAGAAGTCGCCCTCGGCGACCGCCTCGGCCTTCTTCTCGACCTTGAACACCGGCTTGGCCTTGGAGGCCCGGGGGACGTCGTCGGCCACCGCCCGCTTCGCCGGCAGGACGACGGTCTGCGCCCCGAAGGCGCGCTCGACGTCCAGGTCGAGACCGGTCGACTCGGGTTTCGGCGCGGCCGGCGCGGCCGGCGGCTGATCGGCCGTCACCGGCCGGTTCGCCCGCTCGAAGCGCTGCGCGACCTCCTGGCTTCCCGGATACTGCTTCTGGAGCTGAAACAGAACGGCACGCGCCTCTTCGAGGAGGCCCTGGTCGATGTAGAAATCGACCTCCCCCAGCTTCTCCGGATCCGGATCGCGCCCGCCCACGGCGACCGCCACGGGTAGGGCGGCATCGTCACGGCCCCGGACCGTGGTGGCGCTTCCGCCGTCGTCCTCCACCTCGATGGTGATCTCGTCCCCGGCGTCCGCGAACGACAGGCCGCCCGACAGGTCTTCGGGGGTTTCCTCCTCGACCTTCTCCGGTGCCGCACGGGCCGCGGCCTGCGGCGTTGTCACGGGGATGGACGCGGGCTTCTTCGGCGCCGGCTCCTCCGGCATTTCGATCTCGAGCTCCAGATCGCCGTCGGGGCTCTCATCCACCCCCTTCGCCAGATCGGCGCTCAGGCTCGTCGGCTCGATTTCGAGCTCGGTCCCCGGGGCAATCTCCTCGAGCTCCAGCTCCGGCGTGGACTGCGGAGCCGGCGGCTTCCCTGTCCGGGCGGGGGGAACCGGCCTGGCCGGCGTTGCGCGCTTCGCCGCCGCCTTCTCCGCGATGGGAGGCGGAGCCGGAGCGGCCCTGGGCGGGGCGGACTTGGGGGCCACGGCGGCCGGAGCCGCGCCCCCCGCCGTGCCCATAAACTCCTTGATGCGCGGGTTGTTGGGGTCGATTCGTATCGCCTCGTTCACGAAATCCTGCGCCTCCTCGGCGCGATTCTTCCCCTTCAGGATCGCGGCCAGCGACAGGCACTCGGCGACCGACTTCTCCTTGTCCCCCTCTTCGTAGTAGATCTCCTTCAGCTTGGTGTGCGACTGGACATGCTTCGGATACTTGTCCAGGATCTTGAGGAGCTGCTCCTTGGCCTTCTCGAGCAGGCCGTACTTGACGAACACTTCCGCTTCGGTGAAGTGCTCGCTGATGAATTCGTCGTCGTCGGCCTCCTCCCCCTCCTCGTCCGGCTCGGCGGCCATCTCCTGGATCATGCTCTGCGGACCCGAGCCGATCTCCTCCTCGACCTCGCCGAGCGCGTCGCTGCCTGACGCCACCTCCCCGTCGTCCGAATCCGCCTCCTGGGCCGGCTCCTCTTCAAGCTCGAGCGCCCCTTCCTGGATGTCGGGTACCCGGGCCGCCGCCGGTGCCGGTGGCTTCGCGGGCGCGGGGGCGCGGGCCGGTTCGGGGGCCGCCTTCGACACGCCCGGTCTGCGCTCGGAGAGTCGCCTCTGCAGCTCGGCGGTCTTCGGGTTCTGGGCATCGATCTCCTGCATTCGCCCGACGATTTCCGCCGCGCCGCCCGACTCGCCCGCGCCGATCAGGAGCTCCGCCAGCGTCGCGAGCGCCTCCATCTGCGCGCCCCGATCTCCCGCCTGCCGCGCCACCTCCGCCCGCTTCGTGAGGGCGTCCCGATGGCTCGGGAAGGCGCGCAGGAACTCGTCGAGGAGACCGGCCGCGTCCGCGGGCCGCGAGGCGCCGACGTAGCCGTCGGCCGCCCGCGCGGCCCACTCGAAGGATGGGTCCACCTGGTCCTTCGAAATGTAGTAACGCGTCACGGCGGCCGACACCTCCGCGGGGGCGTCGTCCATCCCCCGCAGCCTCTGGAACACCTTCTCGGCCTGCGCCCCCTTTCCCGCCGCCAGATACGCCTCTCCCAGGAGCGCCAGGGACCGGGGGTTGTCGCCGTTCGCCTTCGCCATCTGCTCGACGGTCGCGAGCAGATCTCCGGGACTCTTCTCGGCTTCCTTCGTGAGCGCAAGGACCAGGCTCATCATGTCGGGATCGCCCGGGACGACCTTGATCCCCTTCTGCGCCACCTTGATCGCCTCGTCGAACATCCCCTTCTTCGCGAGCTCCTGGGCCACCTGCCGCATCTCGCGGCCGGCGTCGGGAAGACTGCCGACGCGCACGAGGAGGTCGGCATAGGTCATCCGCACCTTCATGTTGTCCGGCTCGGCTTCGAGGACACGCGGGAACACTTCGACCGCCTTCTTGAATTGACCCGCCTTCATGAAGCGGTCGGCCACCGCCAGGTACTGCGCCTTGGCCTCGATCGTCAGTCCCTGCTGCTGGTACAGCCCGGCCAGTTTGGTCTGGCAGTCGACGTTCGCCGGGTCGAGCTTGCTGACCTTCTTGTACATGGCGATCGCCTTGAGGAAGAAGCCGTCGCTGGCGTAGAACTCCGCGATGCGCAGGAAATAGCGGATGGCATCGGTGTTCTTCCCCGCACGGACGCACAGGTCCCCCAGCTTGTTGAGGACACCCATGTCGCGCGAGTTGTCGTCCGCGAGCTTCCTGTATTCGGTGATCGCCTCGACGATCTTTCCGGACTTGACGAACTTCTCTGCGTTGGCGTTGATCTTCGCGCGGTCGAGGCCCATCAGGTCGCCGGTCCCGCCGGGCGCTCGAACGGCAGCTCTCCCGACGTCTCGGGCCGCACTCCCCGGAACGTCGAGCGGTGCCACGGCGTCGGCCCGAAGCGACGCAGCGCCTCGAGGTGATCGCGCGTCCCGTATCCCTTGTGATGTCGAAAGCCGTAGGCGGGATAGAGATCGTGGAAGGCCAGCATCATCTCGTCGCGATAGAACTTCGCCACGATCGACGCCGCGGCGATGGATGCCGAGATGCGATCGCCGCCCACCAGACCCTGCTGGGGAATGTCGATCGCGGGAATCGTCAGCGCGTCGACCATCACGAAGTCGGGCCGCACCTGGAGCCCCATCACAGCACGTCTCATCGCCTCGAGCGTCGCCCTCAGGATGTCGGTGCGATCGATCTCGTCCGGATCGATCACCCCCAGCGCAAACGCCATCGCGCGCCCCGCGATCTGCCGCGCCAGACGCCGGCGTTCCGCCGGCCCGAGCAGCTTGGAGTCCCTCAGCCCGCGGATCGGACGGCCCCCATCCAGGATGACCGCCCCCGCCACCACCGGGCCGGCCAGACAGCCGCGCCCGACCTCGTCCACGCCCGCCACGGCGGTGTACCCCGCGGCGCGAAGCCGCCGCTCATGCAGGTAACCGGCGGCGCGCGGGGCCATGGCGGTGCTCCTCAGCTTTGCGTCTCCTCCTCGATGCGCGCCGCCTTCCCCTTGCGGTCGCGCAGGTAGTAGAGCTTGGCGCGCCGCACGCGCCCGCGCCGCATCACTTCGACCTTGTTGATGATCGGCGAATGCAACGGAAAGATGCGCTCGACGCCGATGCCGTCCGAAATCTTGCGCACGGTGAACGTTCCGCCGGTGCCGCCGCTCTTCATGGCGATCACCATGCCCTGGAAGACCTGGATGCGGTCTTTCTCCCCTTCCTTGACTTTCACGTGCACCTTCACCGAGTCCCCCACTCTGAAGGCGGGCGGGGTCCCCTTGATCTCTCTTTGCTCCACAAGCTTCACGAAATCCATCGTGCCTCTCCTCAGCGCTCCCTAGTCCGGGTCAGTGGTCCCGCATCGCCGCCGCCCCGGCGCGAGCGCGGGGCTTCAGGAGATCGGGTCGTTTGCGGGCCGTCTCTTCCAGGGCCCGGGTCTTGCGCCACGCGGCGATCTTCCCGTGGTTCCCGCTCAGCAGGACGTCGGGGACCTTGAGACCGCGGAAGTCCGCGGGCCGCGTGTACTGCGGGTAATCGAATCCCTCTCCGGAGAACGTGTCGCGCCCCGCCGCGTCCTCGTTGCCGAGGGCCCCCGGCACAAGGCGAGTCAGGCTGTCCACCAGAACCATGGCCGGGATCTCGCCGCCGGTGAGGATGTAGTCGCCGATCGAGATCGACTCGTCGGCCAGGTTCCGGCGCACCCTCTCGTCCACGCCCTCGTAGTGGCCGCAGATCAGGATCAGGCGGGCGTAGCCTGTCAACCGGCGCGCCTGCTCCTGGTCGTAGCGCGTCCCCTGCGGACAGAGGAGGACGGTGCGCGACGATCCGGCCGGATGGCGCTCCTGGATGCTTTCGACCGCCGCGAACAGGGGTCCCGGCAGCAGGACCATGCCGCCGCCACCGCCGTACGGAATGTCGTCGATCTTGCGGTGTCGATCCCCCGCAAAGTCGCGCAGGTCGTGCAGGCGGACCTCGACGAGACCCCCGTCGCGCGCGCGTCTGACGATGCTCTGCGACAGCGGCCCCTCGAACATCGCGGGGAATGCGGTGATGATGTCAAATTCCATACAGTTCCAGCAGGCCCTCGGGCGGGTCGATCGTAATGCACCCGGAGACCAGGTCGATGGCCGTGCAGATGGAGCGCGCGGCCGGCAGAAGGACCTCCTCTTCAGCGGACGACCCGCCACCCGCAGTGCGCTCGACGGCGAGAAGCGGCGTTCCGCCCGTGTGCACCACCTCGCGCACCTTGCCGATCTCGCGCCCGTCGCGCGTCCTCACGATCAGGCCGACCAATTGGAAAATATAGTAGCTGCCCTCGGGGAGGTCAACCAACCCCTTGCAGGGTATCAAGATATCCTGCCCGACGAGACTGGAGGCCGCGCCCGCATCGTCGATTCCCCGGAACTTCAGGACCACGCGGTCGCCGTAAGTCGTGTAGGTCTCGATCGGCAGGCGGCGCTTGGGGCCGGAGGCGCGGCCCACCAGGACCCAGCCCCGACCCTCGAGCTGGTCGATGCCGGAGACCACCAGACGCGCCGTCAGCCGACCATCGGCACCGCGCAGCCTGAGGCTCGTGGCGACCGCCACCCCCGCATCGCCGGCCGGATCGGGCGAGCCTCCCTCCCTATTCGACGATTTCAAGTTCGTAATACTGTCCATGCCTTGCTCCCGCGGCCTCCATCAGCGTGCGCATGGCCTGGACCGTGCGCCCCTGCCTCCCGATGACCCGGCCGAGCTCCGACGGATCGACGGTCAGCTCGAACACGAGGACTCCGTCGTCCTCGAACGAGCTCACCGCGACCGCATCGGCGTGGTCGACGAGGTCCCTGGCCATCGTTTCGACCCAGGTCTTGATGTCCACTTCCGCCACGTCCGTCACCCGTCAGGCGGACGCGCCCGCCGCGCGCGCCCTCTCCAGCAGCCGCTTCACGGTCGGAGATGCGTGGGCCCCCTTCTTGATCCAGCCGTCCGCCTTGAGGACATCGATCTTCACGACGACGGGTTTGCGTTTCGGATCGTAGTAGCCGATCTGGTCCGTGATCTTCGAGCGCGGCGTGCGCGCCGACTCGGACACCACGACATGGTAGAACGGCTTGTTCTTCGTCCCCGCCCTGCTCAAACGAATCACCAGCACTCCGTCACCTCCCTCCGCGTCACAGCGGTCGAACGGGCGCCTCAGCGCCTGAATCCTCGCGCGGCACCGAACAGCCCCGGGCCTCTGCCCGGGCCGCCGCGCGCCATGGTCTTCATCATCTTGCGCATCTGCTTGAACTGCTTCAGGAGCCGGTTGATGTCCGACACCGACGTGCCCGAGCCGCGCGCGATGCGCAGCCTCCGGCTGCCGTCGATCAGGTCGGGCCGGAGCCTCTCCTCG
>WNGH01001052.1_pt1 | contig 46485 bp, 40 predicted proteins | sample 5400631 | NCBI WGS metagenome assembly WNGH01 (sample SAMN13153373, study PRJNA577476) | soil metagenome | isolation source: 115 cm soil or saprolite under Garry oak tree replicate 1 | place: USA:California | collected 2016-06-15 | reverse complement strand
TGTCCATGCATCTGCTGGGGGAGACCTTCGACATCCACACCGGAGGCGTGGACAACATCTTCCCGCACCACGAGAACGAGATCGCGCAGAGCGAGGCCGCCACCGGCCGGCCGTTCGTCCGTTACTGGATGCACGCCGCGCACCTGATCGTGGACGGCGAGAAGATGTCGAAATCGAAAGGGAACTTCCACACCCTGCGCGATCTCGCGGCGCGAGGCCACGACATGCGGGCGGTGCGGTACATGCTCCTGTCCGTGCATTACCGCAAGCCGCTCAACTTCACCTTAGAAGGGCTCTCCCAGGCGGCGGCCGCTCTCGGTCGGATCGACGACCTCGCGCTGAGGCTGGATGCGACGGCGCAGGATCTGGCCGCGGACGGCGGCGAAGTCGCGGCGCGGGCGACGGAGTCGCTGCAGGGCCTGGCCGAGGCGCTCGACGACGACCTCAACACCGCCGGGGCCCTCGGTCACCTGTTCGATCTCGTGCGGGAGACGCACAGCGCCATGGACGCGGGGAGGTTCGGAACGCGGGATCTGGCGGCGGCGCGGCACGTCCTGAGCGCCTTCGAGACGATCTTCGGGATCCGGGCCGGACAGCGCGCCGACCTCAACGCGGAGATCGAGGCTCTCATCAAGAAGCGTGGCGAAGCGCGCTCCCGAAGGGACTTCGCCGCCGCGGACCGCATCCGGGACGACCTCCTGGGACGCGGCATCATCCTCGAGGACACCCCCCAGGGAGTGCGCTGGAAGCGCAAGGGCGCCTGAGACCCGGGCCGCCCGGGCCCAGGCACGATCCCGTCGCGCCGAGTTCAGCCTCCCGGCTAAACCGCCCCGTTCCAGGCGTGGTCTAAGGACGCAGAGGAGGCGATGCAGGTTGGCCCGGATCGTCAGGACCCTGACGGAAGACTCGTGGCCCGCTTCCTCCAGGGGGACGGGTCGGCGTTCGACGAGCTCGTGCTGCGCCATCGTGCGGCCGTCTACCGGCTCGCGTATCGTCTCCTCGGGAACCACTCGGAGGCGGATGATGTCTCACAGGAGGCGTTCTTGAGGGCCTATCGGGGGCTCCCGGGCTTCCGGGGGGACGCCACGTTCCGCACGTGGATCGTCCGTATCGTGCTCAACCTGGCGCAGAGCGCGCGGCACGCGCGCCGCGCCACCGTATCGATCGAGGAGGCGGCCGCGCAGGGAGGGCGCTCCACCGCATCCGACGCCGTGCTCAGGCGCGAGGTCCGCAGCGCCGTCTCGGGCCTCCCCCCCCGCCAGCGGCAGGTGCTGGTCCTCAAGGTCTACGAGGGGATGAAATTCGCCGAGATTGCCCAGGCGGCCGACATGTCGATCGGCACCGCCAAGGCGACATTCTTCCAGGCGGTGCAGAATCTACGGGCGCGGCTGGCGCCGCAGCCGGCAGCGCGGGAAGAGGAGGTGTCCTCGTGACCGACTGCGCCGGGACGCGCGAGCGAATCACGACCTGGCTCTCCGGCGAACTCGGTCCGGACGATCGTCGTGTCCTCGAGGATCACCTCTCGGCCTGCGCCGCCTGCGCCGCCGACGCCGGGCGCCTGCGCCAGGCGCTCGATCTCCTGACGGCCGGCGACGTCCCCGATCCGGGCCCTGTGTACTGGTCGTCCTTCGGCCGCAGACTGCGGGTGCGAATCGATGCCGCCCGGCGGCGGGTGCGTCTGCTGCGATGGACCGGAACGATCGCGGCGGCGGCCGTGATCGTGGCGGGTCTCTCTCTCCAGAGGCCGCGTCACGGGATCGCCCCGTCGCCCCGCGCGCCGACGATCGAGGAGGCGGAGGCGCGGCTGCGTGACGCCCTGCGCCGGGGACGCCCTGCGCCGGGCGGCGGCGGAGGGGGACGAGCCGATCCCGATCGAGACCATCCTGGATGAAATCGCCCCGGCGGACTCGCTCGAGGGGACCGGTCTGGCGGGCGACCCGACGCCGGAGGACGAACGGCGGTTGTCGGACGACCTGCTCGACTCGCAGGGCTAGGAACATGTCCAAGGTGGAAGGAGGCCGCATCGACATGCGCAGCAGATCATGGAGACATCGCGCCGCCGGCGTGGCGTTGGGAGCCCTCGCGTCGGTGGCGATCGCGGCGGGGCAGACGCACAGGGAGAAGCCGCCCGGAGCGGGACCTCCAGGCGCGCGGGCCGGCGAAGTGCGCGAAGCCATGGAACAGATGGTCATCGCGCGGATGAAAGTGGCGCTGCACCTGACCGAGGCGCAGGAGACGACCGTGATCCCGCGCGTGCAGAAGCTCATGCAGGCGCGTCGCGACCACGCCGCGAAACGGCGGGCGGCCATGGCGCAATTGCGGGCGTTGCTCCAGGACGGGACCGCGGGCGACCGGGAGATCGAACAGTCCCTCCAGGCCGTCCGGAAGGTCGACGATGATTTCCGCGACCGGGAGGAGGGTCTGCGCGACGCCATCGATCGCGAGCTCACGTGGAGGCAGCGGGGTCGCATGGTGTTCTTCGAGGCCCGTCTTCGTCGGGTGATGCAGCGCCGCCTCCAGGATGCGATGGGAGGCGCCCGCGGACCGGCCGGTCCGCCCGTGGAGGACGATGATCAGGAGGACGCCCCGCCGGAGGACGGTCTGTGATCGGAAGGTTCGCGGGGCTCGCCGAGGGAACGCCTCCCTACGAGTCGCCTCCGGGCCGGCACATCCGGCTGGGGCGTCGGGGAGAGGAGGCGGCCGAGCGTCACCTCGCATGCCGGGGTTATCGCATCTTGGAGCGCCGCTACCGCACCCGCGCCGGGGAGATCGACTTCATCGCCGAGGATGGCGCGACCCTCGTCTTCGTGGAGGTCAAGACCCGCTCGTCGCTGCGCTTCGGACGACCGTCCGAGGCGGTCGGTTTCCGGAAACGCGCCCGGATCGCCGCCGCGGCCTCCCTGTACCTGGCGCTCCGCGGCGGCCACGAGCGCCCCTGCCGGTTCGATGTCGTGGAAGTCCTCGAGTCCGCGGGAGGGGCGTTCCGGGTGCGCCTCATCCGCGACGCCTTCGAGGCCGGCTGAAGCCCCCTCCGCGCGCTCACCTTGACAGTCCACGGAATCGCCCGGTAAGATCCTCGCGCGCCCGGCGTCCCCGGGCGTGAGCGGGAATAACTCAGTGGTAGAGTGCAACCTTGCCAAGGTTGAAGTCGCGGGTTCGACTCCCGTTTCCCGCTCCAATCTGTGGGCCGGCTTCCGCAGGGGGCCGGCCCGCGTCATTTGCGGGTCCTACCCCGGATTGACAGTCCCCGGCACCCCCGGTAGAATTTTCCGCCACCGTATCATTCTCGGGTCTCGGGCTGGCGGCGTAGCCAAGCGGTAAGGCAGAGGTCTGCAAAACCTCGATACATCGGTTCGATTCCGATCGCCGCCTCCACCCGACTCTCCGCACGCCGTCCTTGCTTTCCCGCCCGCGGGGATTATTTTTGATCGCGACATGGTCTCCATGCTTCGCGCCATCCTGTCCGATTACGACTTCTGGGTGAACTTCGTCTCCAATATGCTCGCCGGCATCCTGTTGACGCTGGTCTTCGGGTTGGTGCTCACCAGCGTCATGAGCCACTTCAACCAGAAGCGCAAGGTCAAGGAGCAGCGCCGCAAGTTCCTGGAGTTCATCGAGAGGGAGCTCAAGCGGAACACCCATTCCCTGACGGCCGCCCTGGAGGAGCTGCCGAAGGGGAACCTGCCGTATCCGCTGTTCGAGGTCTCGGCCTGGAAGGTCTCGGTCAACTCGTCGCTGCTCGACAACATGGACGTGGAGCTCATCCACCCGATCCTGTCCTCCTACAACCGGATCTGGGCGGCGAACGACCTGTACCAGAGTCTCCTGGAGGCCTATTTCGAGCGCCTGGCGCGCCCCTCCGAGGCGTCCGAGAAGCGCTACCTGTTCTTCCGGAAGACCCTTCTCGACCGGCTGCGCGATCTGCAGCCGAAGCTCAGCGATTCCCTGCAGCAGATCGACAGCCACTTGAAGGCGGCCTGAGACTCGGACGCGCTCCCCGGGTTCAGACGGAGGCGAAGGCGGCGTCGAGGATGGCGACCGCCTTGTCGGCGTCCGACTCGCGCGCGATCAGGGGCGGAGACAGGCGAATCGTCGACGCGCCGCACGGCAGCGTCAGGAGCCCGCGCTCGAACGCCCTCTCGATGACCGCGTGGCGCTCGCGCGGGGCGGGGGTGCGCTTCGCCCGGTCGGAGACGACCTCGATCCCGACCATCAGGCCGAGGCCGCGGACGTCGCCGATGAGGCGGTGCTTCTCTTGAAGGCTCTTGAGCCGGCCGATGAGATGCGACCCGACCCGCGCGGCGTTCTCGATGAGCCCGTCCTGCAGCAGGCGCAGGGTCGCCACGGCCGCCGCGCAGGAGACCGGGTTCCCGCCGAACGTCGAGCCGTGTCCGCCGTCGTTCCATTTCATGACGTCGTCCCGGGCGATGACGGCGGAGATCGGCATCCCCGAGGCGATCCCCTTCGCCAGGATGATCATGTCGGGGTCGATGCCGTAATGCTCGAAGGCGAACATCTTCCCGGTCCGCCCCATGCCGCACTGGACCTCGTCGGCGATCAGGAGGATGCCGTTCGCGCGGCAGATCTCCTGGAGCCTCGGCAGGAAGTCCCTGTGCGGCGGGATGAAGCCCCCTTCCCCCTGGATCGGCTCGACGAGGATCGCCGCCACCTCCTTGGGGTCCACCGAGTGATGGAAGTACGTCTCGGTCAAGAGCTCGAGGCATTCGACCGAGCACGACTGAGGGTCGCGATTGACGGGGCAGCGGTAGCAATAGGCATAGTGCGTGTGCAGGATCTCCGGAACGAACGGGCCATACCCCTTCCGCTGCACCGGCTTGCTCGCGGTGAGCGTCATGGCCCCGTAGGTCCGGCCGTGGAAGGCGCCGAAGAAGCCGACCACCTTCTGCCGGCCGGTGCGGAGGCGCGCCAGCTTGACGGCCGTCTCGACCGCCTCGGCCCCCGAGTTGGTGAGGAAGACCCGCTTGTCCCCCCGGATCGGCGCGAGACGCGCCAGCGTCTCGCACAGCTCGATGTAGACCGGGTAATAAAAATCGGTGTAGCAGATGTGGAGGAGTCTGCCGGCTTGGTCCTGCACCGCCTTGACGACCTCGGGATGACAGTGACCGGTCGAGACCGTCGAGATCCCCGCGGCGAAGTCGAGGAACCGGTTCCCGTCCACGTCCTCGACGACCATGCCCTGGGCCCGCCCCACGACCAGCGGCACGTCCTTGCTCAGGTTCTGCGAGACGGTCCGGGCGTCCCGCGCGATGAACTCCCTGGCCTTCGGGCCCGGGAGCGGCGTGGTGATCTTCGGGTAGTCGCCCGGATAGTCCGGCGGGAACGGCGAGCCTGCCACGGTGTTCCTCCTGAGGCCGTCATTCTCACAAGCCGCGCGCGGGCTGTCAAGGACGGGCGCGGCCCGGTGTTTGACCGGGTCCGGGCGCTTTGCTACGATGCGCTCCGTCTTGTCGAGACGTGTCTTTCCACTGCTCCTGATGCCGCTCCTGCTGGCCGGCTGCGGCGAGAGCGCGCGCCCGAACGTCCTGCTGATCATCTTCGACACGGCGCGCGCCGATCGCTTCCCCTTCGACGGCTACACGCGCCCCACGACACCCAATCTGATGCCGATCGCGGCCGAGGGGGTCGTCTACACCCAGGCCTTCTCCCCCGCGCCCTGGACGGTGCCCGCGCACGCCAGCCTGTTCACGGGGCAATACCCGTCTCTGCACCGCACCGACTGCGGGTCGCTGCGCCTGCCGGACCAGGTGACCACGCTCGCCGAGACGCTGCAGGCGGCCGGCTACCGCACCATCGGCTACACGGCCAACCCGTGGCTGGGGAGGGACTACAACTTCCAGCAGGGGTTCGACACCTACGGCGAGACCTGGCGCGACGTTCCGCAGGAGAGCGAGGACACGGGGGCGGGTCTCACCAATGACAAGGTCATCCGCTTCCTGCGCTGGCGCGCCGACAACCCGGATGCCGCCTCGCAGCCGTTCTTTCTCTTCATCAACTATTTCGAGCCCCACCTTCCGTACCACCCGCCCGAGCCGGAACGCTCGCGGTTTCTCCGGCCCGGGGCCGACCCGGCGAAGGTGAAGCGGCTGAGCCGCCTCGGCCACCCGGACGAGATGCGCTACATCGTCGGGCTCTCCGATCTGACGGACGACGACATGGGCGTCCTCAACGACCTGTACGACGGCGAGATCGCCTATACCGACCGGCGCGCGGGGGAGGTCCTGTCGGTCCTGCGCGAGCAGGGGATCCTCGACCGAACGATCGTCGCCATCGCGGGGGACCACGGCGAGAACATCGGCGACCATCACATGATGGATCACAAGCTGAGCGTGCACGACACCCTCCTGCACGTCCCCCTTCTCCTGCGCTACCCGCCGCGCATCCCGGGCGGCCGGTCGATCGACACGCGGGTGCAGATGCACGATCTGTATCCCACGATCCTGGGTCTCGCCGGCGTCGCCCCCCCGCAGGGCGCGGTCGTGGAGGCGGTGCCTCTGCCGGGGACAGGGCTGCCCGGCTCGGGGCGGCCCGCCGATGGGCCGATCGTCGGCGAATTCGTCGGTCCGCCTCTCGAGTTCATCAAGGTGATGCAGGACCTCTTCCCCGGAAAGGACCTGTCGCGCTACAACCGCACGCTGATCGCGCTGCGGTACTCGGGCTACAAGATCCAATGGGGTTCCGACGGCAGGCACGCCCTGTACCACGTCGACCAGGATCCGGGAGAGACGAACGACCTGGCCGCGACCGAGCCGGACCGGCTGCAGGAGATGGTCCGGCAGGTCCAGGACTGGCTGCACCGGCCGGCGCGCGCGGCGACATCGGCCGGCCGCAAGGCCTCCCCACGCTGAAGCCTGCAGGGCCCGCCCCCGGCGGTCCGCGTGGTAAACCCGAAGTTTCCCTCTCCGCTGCGCGCTTGACAGCCCCGCCGCCTGCTGGCTTATAGTCCCGGCATGCCGCCCAAGGATCGAGTTTCACTCGTCAAGACAGCGCTTCCAGGCCCCCGCTCCAAACAGTTGATCGAGAAGGAGATCGGTCTCATGGCCGCGGGAGCGTACGGCGCCCCCTCGGAGCGGCGGTTCATCGCGGTGAAGGCCTCCGGATCACTCATCGAAGACGCGGACGGGAACCGCTTCATCGACTTCGGATCCGGCTGGGGGACGAACAACGTCGGCAACTGCCATCCGGACGTCGTGGAGGCGGTGTCCTCGATGATCCGCCAGCTCGGCGTGACCTGCTGGACGAGCGCCGGCAACACCGCGCAGCGCTTCGACCTCGCGGAGAGGCTCCTCGAGGTCTGCCCGAAGCGCACCGATCGGGTCCTGTTCCTGACGACGGGGACGGAGGCGGTCGAAGCGGCGCTGCGGGTGATGCGGCGCGCCTCGGAGCGCCCGTTCGTCATTTCGTTCTACGGGCAGTACCACGGCCTGTCCTACGGCTGCATGGCGGCCGGTCCTCTGGAATCACACGTGAGGGAGGACGTGGCGCCGCTCGTGAATGGCTTCGTGTACGCTCCTTATCCCTACAGTTTCAGAACGCCGCTGCGCTCGCACACGGGCGGCGGCCCCGGGCGGGCGACGCTCGAGTACATCGAAGATCTCATCCTGACCTATGAAGTCCCGCCGTCGAAGATCGCCGGGGTCCTGGTCGAGCCGGTCGTCGGCGAGGCCGGTGTGTGGGTGCCTCCGGACGATTTCCTGCCCGGCCTGCGCGACATGTGCGACGAGCACGGCTGGTATTACTGCATCGACGAGGTCCAGAGCGGGTTCGGCCGTTGCGGCACAATGTGGGCGTTCGAGCACTGGAACGTCGAGCCGGACCTGATCGTCATCGGCAAGGGGCTGTCCGGCGGCACGATGCCGATCGCCGCGGTCGCCGGCCGGCACGAGATCTTCGACAAGGCGGAGGCGTTCGTCGCCGGGACCTACGCCGGACACCCGGCCGGCTGCGCCGCGGGGCTGAAGGCGCTCGAGATCATCAAGCGCGACCACCTGCTCGAGTACGCGACCACGCTCGGGGATTACGGCCTGAAGAGGTTGCAGGCGATGAAGGAGAAGTACCCGATCATCGGCGAAGTGCGCGGCCTGGGGCTCTGGCTCGCCGTCGAGTTCGTCAAGGACCCCAAGACCCGCGCCAAGAACTTCGAAGCCGCCGCCGAGGTCAACCAGCACTGCCTCGAGAACGGTCTCTACTACATCCACGACAGCATCTCGTGGTTCGTCCGCATCCAGCCGCCGCTCAACATCGAGCGGTCCTTGTTCGAGCAGGGGCTGGACATCCTCGAGGAGGCCATCGCCCGCGTCAACGCCTCCGCACGACCCCGGATCTGAACCGGCTGTCGCGGCCGGCCGGACGCTCCCCGCGCAGGGCCACGAGCAGGGCCAGGAGATCGTCGATCTCCGTCTGATCGCGCAGGTAGTAGGCGGCTCTCGAGGCGCGGCTGCGGCCGACGCGGACCGTTACCAGCCCCCGGCCCCGGTCGTTCGAGAAGACCAGCTCATCGGATCCGTCGTCTCCCACGTAGAGAGCGGCCCGGCTGCGCGCCCGCTTCTGCAGCCTCCGGACCGCGGTCCCCTTGTCCGGAGAGCCGACGGGGAGAAGGTTGATCCCGAAGTGGCCCGGGATGAGGCGGGCACGAGGAAGCGCGCGCGCGATCCGCAGGACCGCCTGTTGCGCGTGCGGCGGACTCGAGGCGTTCCGGAAGTGAATGGTCAGCGTATCCTTCTTGTCCTCGATCCACACGCCGCGCAACGGACCCAGGCGGTCGCGCAGGAGGCGCCGCCAGCCGCGGACGGTCCTGCGCCTGTCGGCCTGCCCGCGGCCGCCCGCGCCCTCCTCGGCGCCGTGATTGCCGAGGATCGCCCACAGAGGAAGCCCCGCGATCCGTGGCCGAAGATCGCCGAGGGCCCGTCCGGTGATGACGGCACATCTGTAGAGCCCGGCGACCTCCGCCAGAAGCGACCGGGTTCGAGGACGAAGGCGTGTCCGTGCGGGTTCGGGAACGAGCGGCGCCAGCGTCCCGTCGAAATCGAACGCCAGAAGGGCGCCTGTCCGGGCCAGGGCCTGCAGCACGGCGCGCTGCTCGCGTCCGAGGATATGCCTCACGGCGTGACGGTTTCTCTCGGCCCGGTGGGGTCCGAGAGACGATCGGAGACCTGGTGCCGCTGGCGCAGCCGGGCGGCGTCCACCAGCATCTGACCGGCCCACCGGTAGACGTTGAACTCGGACAGATACAGGCGCATCGAGTGCATGCGCTGCTGCTGCTCCTCCGGGGACATCTCCAGGGCCGCCGCGAGCGCGGCGCTCGACTGCTCGAGGTCGTAGGGATTGACGATGAGCGCCTCGGTCAGCTCGCGCGCCGCGCCGGTGAAGCAGCTCAGGATCAGAACGCCGCGCTCGTCGTCGCGGGCCGAGAGGAACTCTTTCGCCACCAGATTCATTCCGTCGTGCAGGCTGCTGATGTAGCAGACGTCCGCCGCCCGGTAGAGCCGCAGGATCTCGGGCGGCTCGTAGTGCTCGATCTTCAGGACGAGCGGCCGGTACGATCCCTGGCCGAACTTCCGGTTGATCCGGTCCGCCAGCTCCTCGACGCTCTGGCGCAGCCCGCGGTAGCGATCGATGGCCGTCCGGCTCGGCGCGGCGATCTGCACGAACGTGAAGCGGCCGCGGAACTGCGGGAAGCGCTCCAGGAGTCTCTCCACGGCGAGCAGACGCTCCTCGATCCCCTTCGTGTAGTCGAGACGATCGACCCCGAGACCCAGGAGCGCGTCCGGTGCCAGTCCGTTCTGCTCGAAGACTTCCCGCCGGCAGCGATCCACCGGCGGCGCGTCCTTGAGCAGACGGTTGGGCCAGTCGACGGAGATCGGGTAGGCGCGAACGAGCGTGGTCCAGCCCCGGTGGATGACCGCGCGGCTCTCCCGGTCGATGCGCGCCTCGAGGTAGCGATCGACCGAGTCGATGAAGTTGTTGCAGTGGAGCCTTATGTGGAAGCCGAGGATGCTGCTCCCGAGCATTCCGTGGAGAAGCTCCTTGTGCCAGGGACAGATCTCGAAGTTCTCCGAGTTCGGCCACGGAATGTGCCAGAAGCTCAGGATCATCGCCCGCGGCAGCCGCTCGCGGATGATCCGGGGCACCAGGGCGAAGTGATAGTCCTGCACGAAGATGATCGGATCGGGGGTGTCGACCTCCGCGCAGACGGCGTCGGCGAACTTGCGATTCACGCTCTGATAGACGCTCCAATCCTCGCCGCGAAAGACGGGGCGCGTGTGGGCGATGTGGCACAGGGGCCACAGCCCCTCGTTGGAGAAGCCGTAGTAGTAGCCCTTCTCCTCTTCGGGGGTGAGCCAGACCCTGCGCAGGGCGTACGACTCCTCGCCGGGCGGCACGCGGATGCGCCCCGCGCGGTCGCTCACCTCGCGATCGGCGGACCCGCCGCCATGCGCCACCCAGACGCCGGAAAAGGCGCGCATGACCGGCTCGAGCGCCGTCACCAGACCGCTCGCCGGATGCAGGACCCGGATCGTCCCGTCGGGGCCGCGGTCATGGATATACGGCTCGCGATTGGCCAGGATGATGACTTTCTCGCCGTGCAGGTAGCGCCGCAGATTGCGGCGCAGCCGATCGGCGGTCCAGGCGACGCCGCGACCTTCGGAGAGCGACTCCGAGGCGATCTGCTCCGCCAGATCCCGCACGTCCCTCACGATCGGCTGGAAGGCCCGCGACGGAGCCTTGCCGCGCAGAATGCGCCGCAGGTCCGAGGTCCAGGTGCGCCAGGAAAAGCGCGTGGCCAGCGCGGTGGCGAGCGAGGCCGCGACCGCCAGGATCCCGAACGCGGCCAGCGTGAAACGCCGGGACGTCTCGGCGCGCAGGTCGGCGTACGTCATGTCCTGGAGGAGAACGACGAAGCCGAGCCGGTGATCGCCGGCGTCCACGGGCACGGCGCTGACATGCACCCGCCCGCCGTCGAGATCCATCAACCGGCTCCAGGTCGGCCACTCGCCGGTCTGCGGATCGCGCCGGGCAGAGGAGATCCGCGGGCTCACGCGCTCGCACGCCAGCGGCTGCGGGTACCCCGGCGTCGCGGCGATCGTCCCGCCGTCCTCGCCGCATGCCGCGGCCGCCAGGATCCGTGCGCCGCGTGCGATGTCGCCGAGGGTGCGGCCGACGTCCGCCCGGTCGTCCGAGGTCCAGCCACGGACGAGATCGTCGTGGACTCTCGACACGGCGAGGGTCGCCTTCCTCGTGACGTCCTGCTCGAACCATGTGCGGCTGGTCCTGTCGACGAGCCGCGACGTGCCCCAGGCCAGGAGACCGAGGAGGAGCAGAACGAGGATCGCGCGAAGCGACTCTTTCACGAAATTAATTGTGACATAATTTGACCCGTGCGCCTCGAGGATCTCGGACTGATTGGGAACTGCCAGTTCTCGGCCCTCGTGTCGCGCCGGGGCGATGTCGTGTGGTGCTGTCTCCCGCGCTTCGATTCCGAGCCGGTTTTCGCGAGTCTCCTCGATGCCGATTATGGAGGACGGTTCACGGTCGCCCCCGCGGCGGACGCGAGCGGGACGCAACGGTACGTCGAAAACACCAATGTTCTCGAGACGACCTTCACGACGACCGACGGCTCGTTTCGTGTGCTCGATTTCGCGCCCCGCTACCTGCTTCATGACCGCTCGTTCCGGCCGACCCAGATCGTGCGGATCCTCGAGCCGGTGTCCGGCACGCCGCGCGTGCGCATCGCGTGCGAACCGTGTCTGGGCTGGTCGCGCCGGGCTCCGGATCGGATTCAGGGATCGAACCACGTGCAGTTCGAAGGTTACGCGAGCCCCTTCCGGCTGACCACCGACATCCCCTTGTCCTATCTCGGAGGTCAGCCGTTCGCCCTCACCGAGAGACGCCATCTCGTCCTGGCCTGGGGGCCGCCCGTCGAGGAGCCGCTGCCGGCGCTGTGCGACAGATTCCTGGGGGAGACGCTGCGCTACTGGCAGCGCTGGACCAAGCATTGCAACATCCCGCCTCTCTTTCAGGAGGAGGTGGTGCGATCGGCCCTGGTGCTGAAGCTCCATTGTTTCGAGGACACCGGGGCGATCGTGGCGGCGACGACGACGTCGATCCCGGAGGCGCCGGGCAGCGGCCGCACCTGGGACTACCGGTACTGCTGGCTGCGTGATGCGGCCTACGTGCTCGGGGCCTTCCGGCTCCTGGGGCACTTCGAGGAGCGCGAGCAGTTCGTGCGCTACCTCCTCGACATCGTGGCCCGCAATCCCTCGCTGGACCTGGCTCCGCTGTATCGCGTGGACGGGACGTCCGACCTGGGCGAGCGCGTTCTTCCCGACTGGCCCGGCTTCGAAGGTGAGAAGCCGGTGCGGGTCGGCAATGCCGCCGCCGCGTACCGGCAGAACGACATCTACGGCGAAGTGATGCTGGCTCTCGCGCCGGTCATGCTCGACGCGCGATTCCGGGCGGATCAGACACGCGAGAAGATCGATCTGCTCGAGCGCCTGGCGCGCCAGGCGGTCGCCGTGGCGGGGACCCCCGACGCGGGGATCTGGGAATACCGCACCGAGTGGATTCCGCAGACCTTCTCGAGCCTGATGTGCTGGGCGGCGGCGGACCGCATGGCCAGGGTGGCCGCGCATCATCTCCCCGACCGGGAGGACGGCTACCGCGCGTCGGCGGCGTCGATCCGCGAGGACATCCTCAAGAACGCCTGGAACGCGGATCTGGGCAGCTTCGTCGCCGCCCGCGCCAGCCGCGATCTCGACGCGTCACTGCTCCAGATGGCACCGCTCCACTTCCTGCCGCCGGATGACCCGCATCTCCGATCCACCATCGACACGATTCGCGGCCGCCTCGCCAGAGACGGATGGCTCCTGCGGTACCTCCACGACGATGGCTTCGGCGCGCCCACCGTCGCCTTCGTCCTCTGCACCTTCTGGCTCGTCGAGGCCCTGGTCGCCACGGGCCGCGGCCCCGAGGCGCGCGAAACGTTCGAACGCGCGCGCGCCGCTCTCCCGCCCCTGGGGCTGCTCTCGGAGGACTTCGACCCCGCGACGCGCCGTCTCTGGGGCAACTACCCCCAGGCGTACTCGCACGTGGGCCTCATCCACGCCGCGTTCGCGGCATCGCCGCGCTGGGCCGACATTCTGTGAGGAACGCGGAACGGCGGGATCGGTCTCAGCGCCAGGACGAGGGGTGCTCCTTCCAGGGGTGCTGGAAGACGCCCTCGATCTTCGGGTCGTTCGGCGAGAACCCGGTCCGCTCGCAGAGGAGGCGGCGCAACTCCTTCTGGGCCTCGGCGGGGGGCGGCTCGATCTCGTGGGTGTCGAGGAGCTTCCTCATCCTCTCGCGCGCCAGCTGCACCTCGTCCTTGCCGCGACGTTTCCAGTCGCCGTAGGTTCCGCGGAAGGAGATGTAGGGCCAGTACCCCTGCCCCGACTTCAGGAACTCGCGCGTGTACGGCTGCCCGAGGTGGTGGTTGGGCGAGTGGCCGACCTTGTGGATCGATTCGACCATGAGCTTCTCGGCCGTCAGCTCCATGCCGTTGCGCACGAAGGACAGGATGTTGCAGATCTCCTCGTCGATGACCATCTGGGGGAAGGACAGGGTGTTGCCGTCCTCCAGGATGCCGATGCCCACGAGCAGATCGCAGCCGGAGAGCGCCGCGGTCATGCCGGTCGCCATGTTCTCGTAGCCGCACTGGATCCCGGGAATCTTGGCGTCCGAGCAGATGCCGCCCGCCATGTACGGCACGCCGTAGAACTCGGTCATCTGCGCGAACGGGAGATTGAGGAGGATCCCCTCGGGCGACGCGGTCGAGGCGAGACCGGTCTTCATGTCGAGCGTCTCGGGGCCGGCCGGATAGATCATCGGCAGACCCGGCTGCACCAGCTGGTACAGGACGAGCCCGCTCAGGAACTCCACGTTGGTCTGCAGGAGCGTCCCGGCGACGGTGATGGGGGCCGTGGCCCCCTGCAGCGGCATCGGCCAGAAGACGATCGGCACCCACTCCTTCGCCAGCGCGATGCACGCCTCGGTCATCATGTCGTCGTGCTTCAAAGGGGACACGGGGCAGGTGACCATCGAGAAATAGGGACGATCGCGCTGCTTGCGCCGGTCGCCGTACACCGCGTCGAGCATCGCGAGCAGGTACGGCACGTCGTCGGGGTCCTGCACGCCCCCCACCATCTGGAAGTGCTTCTTCGACCACATGAAGGTGGAGGCCATCTCGAACAGCGCCCGGAAATCGGTCGAGGCGTCGGTGGGGAAGACGGTCGACCACATCACCTTGATCGGCGTCAGCGCGTCGGCCAGAAGAGTGCTGAGCGCCAGATCGTGCAGCGTCGAGGTGCGTCTCTCGCCGGTCTTCTCGTCGAGGGTGAACGACGCCTGGCCGTCGGTCATGTGGTGCATCTGCTCGCCGTCGATCACCGCGTCGTTCTTGCCGTCCCGCGATGCCAGGACGAACTTGCGCGGCACGGTCTTCAGACAGCGCTCCACGAGGTCCGGCTTGACCCAGGCGACGCCCTTGTCGCGGTCCACCTTCTGTCCGTTCTGCTCCATGTAGTCGAGCGCCTTTTTGTTCTCGTAGAGCACGCCGGTCTTCTCGAGGATCTCGAGCGACGACTCGTGGACGAGACGGACCTGTTTCTCGGACAGCATCGAGACCTTCGGGCGCGCGTTCATGGGATTGATCTCCTGCGGAGATCTTGACACGGCGCGGATTTGCGGGTCAATCCTTTTTCCGCATTAAACTGCGCAATTGAATGCCGTAACGACAATGACGTCCCGGCGCGCATGTCGTAACGGCTTGAGATCCCACGATTCGCAACGCCGATGCGGAGGGCGGTCGAAAGGCGCGCCCCGCAGCCGCGGCGGGGCGGGTCGACCGCGCCATCGACTTGATCTGACGGCGGACGCCCTCATAAGATGACGCGCCAGCCGAACAGAGCCATTTCAACCCGTGAGCGCCGGGACGACGAGGAGGCCGGTGATCGAGTTTCTTTCGCCACGCGAGGATGACGACCTCCGCCTTGCCGGGACGAAGGGGGCGGCGTGGGCGCGCGTGATCCGACTTTTTCTCGACGGTCCCCGGCTTCTCCTCGGATGGGACCTGGCGCGGTCGGACGACGAGATCGCGCGGCTCGCCGGTCTAGATGACGCGACCGCGCGGCGCGCCATCGACGAGGCGGTCCGCTGGTCGGTGGAGCACCGGCTGCATCTCCTCGGCTGGCAGGAGCCGGACGGCGGCTGGCGCTATTTCATGGCGGTCGGCTGAGGGCGCAAGGACTGGCTGATCAGCCACGACCCGGCAGGCTGCCGGGCGCGTCTTGAAGAGATGAGACACGGGGAGCGGGGCGGAACGGACGAAGGATAAGGGGCGCGGGATCATGGCGGGCGGCAAGCGGATCGCGATCATCGGTGCCGGGCACAACGGTCTGGTGACCGCGAACCTGCTCGGCGAGGCGGGGCACCGGGTGACCGTGCTGGAGGCGCGCGCGATCGTCGGAGGCGCCTGTGTCTCCGAAGAGCTGTTCCCGGGCTACAAGGTCTCCTCCACGTCCTACGTCAGCACCCTGCTCATGCCCGAGGCGATCAGGCGCTTCGACCTGCCACGTCACGGCTACCAGGTCATCCGGCAGGACCCCGCCTTCTTCGTGCCGTTCCCGGACGGCCGGTCGATGACGCTGCGCGGCGACGAGCGCGACCTGCAGGAGATCGCCAAATTCTCGCGCCAGGATGCCGGCGCATACCACGAGTTCCACTCCGCGCTCGAGAGGGTGGGCGAATTCGTCAAGCCGCTGCTGTTCAAGGCGCCGCCCCGCATCGACGGGCGCGCACCGCGCGACCTGTGGGATCTCCTGACGATGGGACTGGCGGCGCGCCGCCTCGCCGGCTACGACCTGCAGCTTCTCGTCCAGCTCGCGTCCCTGGGGATCGCGGACGTCCTCGACACCCGGTTCGAGTCGGAGGAGCTGAAGGCCTTCCTCTGCTCGCAGGCGGTCATCGGCGCTTATGGAGGAGTGCACCAGCCCGGCACCGCCTTCCTTCTCCTGCACGACGTGTTCGGCGGTGTCGAAGGAGCCGCCGGAGTCTGGGGCGTCGTCGTCGGCGGCATGGGGGCCATCACCCAGGCGCTCGCCTCCGCGGCCCGCGAGCGGGGCGTGGTCATCAGGACCGGGGCGCCCGTCGCGACGATCGAGCTCGACGACGCGGGACGGGTCGCGGGCGTCCGCCTCAGGAGCGGCGAAGTCGTGCCGGCCGACGTCATCGTCAGCAACGCGACGCCGCGCCGGACCTTCCTCGAGCTGCTCCCGGCGAGCGCCCTCCCCGCGCCGTTCGTGCAGCACATGGAGGGGTTCAAGGACCTGGGGGCGTCGCTGAAGGTGCATCTCGCGCTGTCGGCCCTGCCCGACTTCACGGCGATGCCCGGCAGGGAGCCCGGCCCGCAGCACCGCGGTCTCCTCAACTTCTGCCCGACGGTCGATTTCATCGAGCGGGCGTGGGACGACTGCAAGCGCGGCGCGTTCTCCTCCCGCCCGACCGTCGAGGCGTGTATCCACTCGGTCCTCGACCCGTCGTGCGCCCCTCCGGGGAGGCACATCATGACCTGCTTCGTGCAGTACGGTCCGCGCCACCTGAAGGAGGGGGGCTGGGAGAGCCTGAAGGAGACCGTCGCCGACCGCGTCGTCGCCGAGATCGCGCGCTACGCCCCGAACTTCCCCGGCTCGGTCATCGCCCGGCACGTCTACACGCCGGAGGATCTCGAGACGATCTTCGGCCTGACCGGCGGGAACATCTATCACGGCGCCATGACACCGGACCAGCTGTTCACCTTCCGCCCGGCCCCCGGCTTCGCCGACTACCGCACGCCGCTCAAGAATCTCTACCTGTGCGGCTCCGGCACGCACCCCGGCGGGGGCGTCTGGGGCGCCCCGGGCTGGAACTCCGCCCACGAGATCCTGCGCGACATCGGCCGCGGCTGACGGAAGTGGTACGATCCTTCCGTCGCACCGACACAGGAGGAGGTCTCCATGCTGAAGCTCTACGCCTTCGACCGCTCGCCGTTCGGATGGAAGGTCCGGGTCGCGCTGGCCGAGAAGAAGATCCAGTACGAGATGATCGTCCCGGAGAACAAGAACGAGGATCCCGCCTTCGCGCGTCTGAACCCGTTCCGCAAGACACCGGTCCTCGTCCTGGAGGACGGTCGCACGATCTACGAGTCGACCCTCATCAATGAATATCTCGAGGAGACGCACCCGCAGCCGCCGATGCTGCCGAAGGACCCTTACGAGCGGGCCCGGGTGCGCATGCTCGAGGACACCTTCGACCAGTACTTCTATCCCGCCATCCGCGATCTCACCAACTCGCAGTTCGACTATGAGCCGCCGGTGCTGCACCGCAAGAAGGCGGACAAGGTGGACCACAAGCTCCTGGAGGAGTCGCGCATCAAGGTGCACGAGCACCTGCAGAGGCTGGAAGGGGAGCTCAAGGGAAGGGCCTGGTTCGGCGGCGAGATCTTCTCGCTGGCCGACGCCGCCCTCATCCCGGCGATCACCGGAAACCTGAAGGTCCTCGGCATCCTGCCCGACGCGAAGTACGCGAAGATCGGCGACTGGGCGACGCGCGTGATGGCGCGGCCATCGTACAAGGCCGCGGTGCCGAAGGTGATGCCGACGATCAAGGAGGCATGAAGCGATCGGCCGCTCTCGCTTGACAAAGTAGCCACCAGAGGCTACTTTGTCATCATGACGCTCATCAAGACAGTCGGCATCAAAGACCTCAAGAACAATCTCAGCGCCCACCTGAGGGACGTGCGCCGGGGCGCGAGAATACTCGTTTCGGACCGGAGCACTGTGGTGGCGGAACTGCGCGAGCCCACCTCGGGCTACTCCGTCCCCGAGGTCCAGGATCCCATCGTCGGCGAATGGATCCGCGAAGGGGCCGTCATGCCGCCCTCCGCAAAGAAGGCGCCGCTGCCCGCTTCGCCGGTCCGCCTGAAGGACGGCACGGCCCGGCGCCTCCTCAACCAGGGCCGGGACGAGACGCGGGAGTGAAATCACTCTACGTCGAGACTTCGGCCGTCCTGACATGGCTTTTGGGACAGACTCACGCCGACGACGTGCGAGCCAGAGTCGATGCCGCCGAGGTAGTCATGACGTCATCGTTGACGTTCGCCGAGACCGAACGGGCCGTGATTCGCGCGGAGAGTGAACGACTCATTCGTGCCGCCGACGGCCAGAGGCTTCGCGGCTTGCTGCAGCGGGCTTCCTCGGGGTGGATGCGGATGACGGTTTCGGAGGAGATCCTGGCGCGCGCGGGGCGGTCCTTTCCGGTGGAACCGATACGAACGCTCGACGCCATCCACCTGGCGACCGCCCTGGCCTTCACAAGGGCCTTCTCCGATCTTCAGATCCTGAGTTTCGATCGACGGCTTCTGGAAAACGCCCGGGCCCTCGGCCTCGGCTGAGGACGGACACAACCATGCCGATCCCCGACGACGGCACCGGCTGGCCGGGTCTCCTGGCGCGTCTCCTGCTCGGGAGCGCCGTCGTGGTCCTGAGCGGGGGTCTCGGGCGCCTCTTCGCCCGCTCCGCGCTCTCCGGTCTGTCGCGTCTCGCCTGGGACACGGCGTGCGGGCTGCCGATTTTCATCGGGATCCTTCTCGTTGCCGGACAGATCCCCGGCGGCTTCGCATTCGCGCCGCTCGTCGGCGTGACGGTTCTTTGCCTGATAGGCGCCCTGCTCCTCGCACGCTTCGGCGCGCGGGGACCAGGGGACGAGGCTGCGGCTCCCTGGGCGGGGGCCGCGCGCTGGATCGTCCTCGTGATTCTCGCCGTCACGCTCGTCGCCGGCTTGGCGTGGGACCGAGTTCCGTCGGTCTTCTTCGACACGCTGGCCTATCACTACGCGCAGCCGAACCTGTGGCTCGTCGACGGCCGTATCACACCGGCGACGTGGAGCCTGCACTCCTGGTTCCCTCCCGGCATGTCGGTGCTCTACGGTCTCGGCCTGGCGACGGCGGGGGAGCCTGCGGCCGCGGACGCGAACCTGCTCGTCGGCCTGCTCCTCCTCGCCCTGACGGCCGACCTGGCCCGGCGGTTGTGGGGCTCCGCCGCGGCGGCCGTCGCCGTCGGTCTCCTGCTGTCCCTGCCGATCACGATCCACGCCCTGGGGATCCCCGCCGCCGATCTCGGTCACGGGATGTTCGCGCTCGGAAGCCTGGGGGCCGGCCTCCTGGCCTGGAAGGGGCGCGACCCGTCCTGGCTGCGGCGGGCGTCCCTCCTGGCAGGAGGGGCCCTGCAGACGAAATGGCTGGGAGCACTCGTCCCGCTCGCTCTGTTCGTCGTCGTCCTGCTCGTCCTGGATCGCGGACGGCCCAGGCGCGCCGCCGTCTTCGCGGCGGCCCCGCTCGCGCTCATCCTCCCCTGGCTCGTGGCCAACGCGCTGGTCGTCGGCAACCCGGTCGCCCCGGCGCTGTCGTCGCTTCTGCCGACGCGCGGCCTCGCGCCGGGCGGCGCCGCCGCGTTCGAGATCGACGCGCGGGGCGGACTGCCGGGCCTCGAGGACCTGCGTCTCCTGGGCCCGCGGCTCGTCGAAGGGGACGCGGACGCGGATGCGTTCTACCCCACGCCGGCGTGGGGCTGGGTCCCGGTCCTTCTCCTGCCGGCGGGGCTCCTCATGCTTCGCGGTGACGTCTGGGCGCGTCGCGTCGTCTACGTCGCCCTGGCAACCTGGATCGTCTGGCTGCTGACTTTCCGCTGGGAGCGCTTCCTGGTCGCGACCTCGGCCCTCCTCGCTGCCGCATGCGCCGGCCTGATCGTGGGCCTGTGGCGGCTGGGAGGCGGCATGCGTGTGCTCCCCCTGGCCGGTCTCGTCCTGGGAGGCCTGGCGGGGGTGCGAGCGATCCTTTCGGTCCTCTCGTTCACCGGAGGGGAGGCGGTTCTTCTTGGAAGGATGGAGCCGCGGGCCTTCGTCGAGCGCGCGATCCCGGTCCTGAGACTGTTCGACAGGGCGGGCTCGATCCTCGACCCGGCCGCGCACCGTATCCTGCTCGTCGGCGAGGACCGCCACCACAGGCTGGCGATCCCGCACGCCGCGCCGAGCGTCTTCAACCGGCACCCGCTCGCCGAGCTGCTGGCCGCGGGCGACACCCCCGGCCAGGCCAGCTCGACCCTCAGGGAGCTCGGGTTCACCCACGTGATCGTCGACCCGGCGGGGTTGTTGAGCTCGGCGGGGCGCTATCCCTCCCTGGCGCTGTTCCGGAAGCGGCCGGATCGTCTCGAGGACTACCTGCGCTCGCTCGGGGAGCCGCTCGACTCCGAGGGCGGGATCGGCCTGTTCAATCTGGCCGTGTCCGAGCCCGGGCCGCCCGGGGATCGTCGTTGACCGCCACGGTCCCCGCGACCGCGCCGAACACCGGGAGCGACGCGAGTCCGGACGCGCCGCCGCGCTGGCTGATCCGGGCCGCGGCGGCGCTCGGGATTCTGACCCTCGCGGTGTACGCGAGGGCGCTCGGCGCCGGGTTTTTCTCCGACGACTACGAGTGGCTCGGCCGCATGACGCCCGCTCTGGAGCGGCCCCTGTACGTCTTCCGCGTCTTCTACCGCGACTTCAATCCGGTCCTGCACCTGAGCTTCGTCCTCGATTACCTGCTCGGGGGAGGAACGGCCCCGGTCTTCCACGCGACGTCTCTCCTCCTGCACGCGGCGACCACGACGCTGGTCGTCCTTCTCTGCGCGCGTCTGGCCGGAAATGCCTGGGCCGCCCTCGGCGCGGGGCTTCTCTGGGGCACGGGCGTCCGCATCTCCGAAGTCGTCATCTGGCCGGCGGCCCGCGGTCACGCGCTGGCCGCGCTGTTCGTCCTCGCGGGACTCCTCGTCCTGACCGGCTCGTCGCGCAGAAGGGTCCTGTGGGCCGCGCCCCTGTTCGCGGCCGGATTGCTGACGAAAGAGGTGGCCTTCTTCCCGATGCTCCTGGCCCCCCTGTTCGCGCGCGACCGCTCCACGCGCCGGCACGCGGCGGCGGCCGTCGGCGTCCTGGCCGCGCTCTTCATCGTCTTCAACCTGCTCTTCAAGTCCGATTACCACACGTCGGGAGAGGGGGTGCGGGCGACCCTCCTCAAGCTGCCCTTCGTCGTGCTGCGCCCGATCGGCCTCGGGGATCTGTACGACTTCGGCGCCTCCGGCTTCGTGCTGTTCGCGGCGGTCGGGGCTGGCGTGTTCCTGCTCGGCTGGAATTCCCGGCCCGCCCGGCTCGGGCTTCTCTGGATCGCGCTGTGCACCGCACCGATCCTGCCGCTCGAGAAGGTGTCGTCGCGCTACCTGTACCTCCTGTCGATCGGCTACCCGCTTCTGGCCTGCGGCCTGCTCGCCCACCCCCGGTTCCCGGCGTTGTCCGGCCCCATGAGGAGAGCGGCGGTCGCGCTGGGCGGGGTGGCCGTGGTTCTCCTGGCGGTGACCAACGCGCTCCTCGTGCAGCGCGAGATCGCCGACTACGGTATTTTGGCGCAGCCGTACGACGCCTGCTTCCGTACGCTGCGCGGTCCCGCGCTGGCGCTCTCGCCCGGCGAGACCCTGGTCGTCGCCGAGACGCAGCCGCGCGCGGTGATCCCCTTCCTGGCCGGTCTGATGAAGGAGAGAGGGAACATCCGGAAACTGATACCCGAGCGCGCCGACGGCGTGGGGGGACTGATCGGCCTCGCCGACCTCGTCAACGCGGCGCGGCCCGCGCGCACGGGAGCGCTGGCGGTGGTCGCAGACCCGGCGCCGCAGGGACCGCGGCGGATCTATCTCTGGGACGGGCGCACCGCCGTTCCGGCCGAGGCGCTCCCGGACTCCGCCACCGGGCGGGTCCTCGCGGCGAGGCTCGTCCCGTCGCCGGTTTTCTTCCAGCAGGACGGCAGCGCGCCCCTCCGCAACCCGCGCTAACGCCTCACGTCGCGCAGGATCTCGCGGGCGGCGTTCTTGCCGGGCGCCCCCATGACGCCGCCGCCGGGGTGCGCGCCGGAGCCGCACAGGTAGAGACCGCGGATAGGCGTGCGGTAATTGGCCCAGCGCGGCGCCGGGCGCAGGAAGAAGAGCTGGTCGGGGGTCATCTCGCCATGGAAGATGTTCCCCTCCGTGAGCCCGAAGATCTTTTCCAGGTCCCACGGGCTCAGTACCTCGCGCGCGATGATCGCCTTCTTGATGTTCGGGGCGTATTGCGCGAGGTTGTCGATGATCATGTCCCCCACCTTCTCGCGCACCTGGTCCCAGGTCCCTTCTTTCAGCTTGTAGGGGCCGTACTGCACGAACAGCGACATGACATGGTGCCCCTTCGGGCAGAGGGTGTCGTCGAGGGTCGAGGCGACGTTGCCGTCGATCAGAGGGTGGGCCGACGGACGACCGTACTTGAGATCGTCGTAGGCGCGCTCGAGGTATTCGATCGACGGAGCGATCTCGAACATGGCCGGCTGGTGCGGCGCCTTCGGGTCCTGTCCGGGGAGACACGTCCAGTCCGGCAGCTCGGACAGGGCGCAGTTGACCTTGATCGACGATCCCTGGATCCGGAACTTACGGATCGACTCGGTGAAATCATCCGGCAGCGTCCCCTTGTCGCACATCTTCAGGAAGGTCCGGTGCGGGTCGAGGTTGCTGGCCACCAGGCGGGCGCGGACTTCGTCGCCGTTCGCGAGGTGCACGCCGCGGCAGACGCCCCCCTCGACGATGAACCGGCCCACCTCGGCGCTGGTCTTCACCTCGACGCCCAGGTCCTGCACCGATCGCAGCAGCGCGTTGGCGATGCCGCTCATGCCCCCCTTGACATAGCCCCAGGCGCCGGGCTGCCCTTCGATGCTGCTGCCGATGGAGTGGTGCAGCATGACGGCCGCCGAGCCGGGGGACATCGGTCCGACGCAGGTGCCGATGAGACCGTTGAGGGCCATCGCCGCCTTGACCTCGTCCGATTCGAAGCGCCGCGACAGGTAGTCGTCGCAGGAGGCGGTCATCAGCTCCATGAAGTGCTTCAGCTTCTTGTCGCCGAGCTTCAACAGCCGCCGCCCGAGCTTCCCGAACTCGAGGAGCTCGCGCAGGCCGCGCGGCGGGAACATCGGCGGGGTGGTGCGCAGGATCTCGTCCACGAACGGCTGCAGCTCGGCGAGGTCGGCGTTGAAGCGGCCGTACGCCTCGGCATCCTTCTTCGAGAACTTGGCGATCTCCCTCTTCGTCTTCTCCTCGTCGACCGACCAGAGCATGGAGCGGCCGTCGGGGTAGGGATAGAACGAGTGGGGCTCGGGCACGAGGGTCTGGAAGCCGTACTCCTTCATCTTGAAATCGCGGATGACCTCGGGAAGAAGAAGACTGCAGACGTATGAAGTCCGAGTGACGCGGTACCCCGGGATGATCTCCTCGGTGACGCAGGCGCCGCCGACGATCGGGCGGCGTTCGAGCACCAGGACCTTGAGCCGCTCCTTCGCCAGGTACCCGGCAGCGATCAGGCCATTGTGGCCGCCTCCCACGACGATGGCGTCGTAGCGCGCCTGTGTCATGCGTCACCCCCTTCGAAGCGCTCCGCGCACGGAGCGCGTTTCATGCTGAAGGAACAATCTAGCACAGGGATCGGGACACAGGTCCCTGACGCGGACGACCCTTGCTGTTACGGCTTCAATTTCCGCGGATCCGCGTCATTCTCAAGCCGTTACGACAATGCGGCGGGGCGCGCCTCGTCGAATCTCCTTGCGCCGGCAGGCCGATGGCGAGGATAATTTATGCCACGTCACCATCATGGAGCGGGTGCGGAGGAGGTCTTCATGGTCCCCGAGGTCAGGATCCTGAGCGACGAGGAAGTGCGGCTGATGCACACGCGGGCGCTCGACATCCTCGAGAAGGTCGGCATCAAGTACGAGAGCACGCGGGCCCTCGACCTCCTCGCCGAGCACGGCCAGAAGGTCGACCACGACAAGGGGCTCGCGTGGCTCAAGCCGGACCTCGTCCAGAAGTGCATCGAGTCGACGCCGCGCGTCATCACGCTCGCCGGGCGCGATCCGAAGCACGATCTGCGGACCGACGGAAAGCACCTGTACGTGACCACCAACGGCCAGGCGACGTTCACGCAGGACTACAAGACAGGCGTTCGACGCCAGGGACTGGTGCGGGACCTGCGCGACTCGACCAAGGCGGCGCACTACATCGACGTGGTCGATTACGTCTGGCCGATGGTCGTGCCGTTCGACGTGCCGGGGCCGAGCCGCGTGCTGCACGAGATGTACCACTCGTTCGCCATGACCTCGAAGCACATCCAGCACGAGATCCAGCTTCCCGAGCACGTGCCATTCGCCCTGGAGATGCTGGAGATCCTCGCGGGCAGCAAGAATGAGCTGAAGCGCCGGCCCCCGTTCTCGATCGTCGCCTGCACCGTGTCGCCCCTGCAGCACGAGCCGAAGATGGCCGACCTGTGCATCGACATGGCGCGCGCCGGCATCCCGATCGTCATCTGGCCGATGCCGCTCACGGGGGCCACCGCCCCCGTGACCGTGCCCGGCACCTGCCTGATGAGCCTGATCGAGTTCCTGTCGGGGGTCGTGCTGTTCCAGCTCGCCGCCCCAGGCTGCCCGCTGATCTACCCTCTCGGTCCCGAGGTCCTGGACATGCGCTCGGGAATGGCGGTGTGCGGCAGCCCGGAGATCCCCCTGTTCAATCTGATCCTCGGACAGATGGCGAAGTTCTACAATGTCCCGGCGCTCGGGGTCGGTCTGAACTCGGACGCCAAGATCCCGGGCGTGCAGGCGTCGTACGAGTCGATGCACACCGGCATGGCGGCGGCCCTCTCGGGCGCGGACCTGCTCGTGGGGATCGGCATCCTGGACGACAACAACACGATGTCGCTCACCGAGATGGTCATCGAGGCCGAGGTCGCCCGCATGGTGAAGCGGATCCGCGAAGGGGTCGTGGTGAACGACGAGACGCTCATGGCGAATCTCATCGAGAAGGCCGGGCCGGGGCAGCACTTCCTCGGGTTCAAGGAGACGCTGCACGGCCTGAAGACGGGCGCCGTGTTCTTCCCGAAGTTCTCCTACCGCAGCACCTACGACAAGTTCTTCGAGGAAGGGCACGACGAGATCGAGACCGCGCGCGCGGAGGTCGACCGGCTCCTGGCCCTCCCCGATCCCGACCCGCTTCCGCCCGAGGTCGACCGCGAGCTGAAGCGGATCCTCGCGGCCGCCGACAAGGCATGCGCCGAATCGGCCGCCTGAGCCGCGCCTCTTGACGCCGGCCTCGGACCCCCCCGGGGAACCCCCGGGCGCCGCTCGGCCTCCAGGGCCCGTCCCCTCGATCCACGCCCGGCGCGGCCTGCGCCTCATCCCCCTGATCGGCGTCATCTACTGCCTGTCGGCCGCCGGCCCCGCCGGAATCGAAGCGATGGTGCCGGCATCCGGCCCGGGGCTGACCCTCGTCCTGATCCTGCTGCTGCCGATCTTCTACGGCCTGCCCCTGGGTTTGGCGAGCGGCGAGATGAACAGCCGCTATCCCGTCGAGGGGGGCTACTACCGCTGGATCAAGGAGGTGTTCGGCGATTTCTGGGGGTTCCAGGCCGGCTGGTGGTCGTGGCTCGGCGCCTTCTTCGACGGCGCCCTCTACGCCGTATGGGTGGCGGAGTACTGCGACCCGTTCCTGCCCGAGGCGTGGGTGCGGCCAGCGCACTGGGTCGTCCCGATCGTCGTGATCGCGATCTGCACCTGGATCAACGTGCGCGGCATCGAGGTCGTCGGGTGGTCCACGATGCTGTTCAACATTTTCCTCCTGAGCCCGTTCGTCATCCTGTGCATCCTCGGAGTGTCGCACTGGCAGCACAACCCGATGGTGCCCATGCGGCCGCCGGGCAAGGGGTGGCTGCCGGCGCTGGGGGTCGGCGCGCTGATGGGGATGTGGAACTACTCCGGCTACGAGTCGCTGTCGACCGCCGCGGAGGAGATCGAGAACCCGCGTCGCAACTACCTGCGCGCCATCCTGGTCGCCATCTTGATCACGGTGCCGACCTACATCATCCCTCTGGCGATCGGTCTCGCCGCCACACCCGACTGGACGACCATCAACGAGGGCTCGTTCACCGACATGGGGCGGATCATCGGCGGCCCGCTCCTCGCGCTCTGGATCGCAGCCGCGGCGATCGTCAGCAACTTCGCGCTGTCGAACGTCAACCTGCTGGCCTACTCCCGCGTCCCGTTCGCGATGGCGCAGGACGGATTCCTTCCCGCCGGCCTGACCCGGCTGCACCGCAAGTTCGGCACCCCCTTCGTGTCGCTGATCGCGACGGCGATCTGCTACTGCCTGCTGACCTTCATGAACGTCGAGCAGCTCACCTCGATCGAGATGTGGGTGTTCTCGCCTCTGTACGTGATGATCTACCTGGCGCTCTGGCGTCTGCGCTGCCGCCCGGCGGGGGCCGGCTCAGAGGGGGAGGGAAAGGAGTACGTCATCCCCGCCGGGCGGCGAGGCATCTGGCTCGTGATCCTGCCGCCCATCATCCTGATCGTGATGGCCATCGGAGGGAGCGCCGGTGAGTATCTCTGGACCGGTGGGTCGGCGATCCTGAGCGGCTTCCTGCTGTACCCGCTCGCGGCGTGGTGGAAGAGACGGGGTGACGTCAGTCGAACGAGAGAGCGCGGTGCTCCTTCATGATGCAGCGACTCATCACGACGCGCAGCCCGGCGGCGCGCGCCTTCGCGGCGGAGGCGTTGTCGGCCAGAGGATAGAACTTGAGCCCCGGGATCGAGGTCGCGTTCGGGTTGACGGCGAAGACCTGGTATCCCTGCGACGCGAGGTACAGGCCCACTCGGTGGCTGTCGCGCGCCGGGTCGTCCGAGTGCCCCACGACGGCGATGCGCCGGGCGGTCTTCAGGATGTCCCGGATCTCGTCGCTCGACGCGTTCTGCAGGGGAACCTCGCAGCGCTCGCTCACTTCACTCTCCCTTCCCGCGCGGCGGCCGGATGATCGATCGATTCGTCGGCGCCCGGAGGCTCGACGTGCGGGGTGACGTCGCGGATGCCGGGGAAGCGGCCCTGGATCGACTCGATGACGCGGTGCGCGATGGCGTGCGATTCGCTGGTCGGCGTGTGCGGCGCGACCGTCAGGTGGAAGTCGAGGTGCACGTGGTCCGGCAGGCCGCGCGTGCGCACGTCGTGACAGTCGATGACCCCTTCGACCTGCATGGCGGCCGCCGCGATCTCCTCGGGGCTGTAGACGCGCGCGTCCGCGAGGACATCGAGCGACGACGCCACGATGCGGTAGCCGGCGCGCGCGATGAGACCGACCACGACGAACGCGGCCAGCGGGTCGAAGATCGGCCGGCCGAGAGTCACGCCCGCGAGCCCGACGAGAACCGCCAGCGACGCATAGATGTCGCTGCGGGTGTGCAGGGAGTCCGCCACGAGGATCGGGCTTCGGAGCGCCCGGCCCCGCTTCGACTCGTAGATCGTCACGAACGTATTGATCAGGATCGTCAGGATCATGATGGCGAAGGACGCCCGGGTCACCACGGGCGGCTGCGGAGTCATCAGACGCGCGACCGAGCCGGTCAGGATCTCGTAGCAGGCCAGAAACAGCAGGAAGGTGATGCCGAGCGCCGCGATCACCTCGAACTTGCGGTGGCCGTAAGGATGGCCCGGGTCGGGCGGACGCGCCGCGATCGCCGTCCCGACGAGCCCGACGACGTTCGACGACGAGTCCATCAACGAGTGGATCCCGTCCGCCACCATGCTGATGGCGCCGGTCATCAGGCCGTAGGCCAGTTTCGCCGCGGCCACCAGGAGGTTGAGCGCCAGGACCTGCACGAGCACGGCGCGGATGTCGCGGGACCGGGATACCTGGTTCCCGGTGGCGTCGCCGCGGACGTTCGGGTGCGCTGCGGTCATCGGGCTATTCTGCCACGTCCCGGGCGGCGGCATATATAAGATGATAGGGCCTCCATGACGCTCCCCCGGCCCGGCCTCCCCGGGGCCGCAGCGCTTCTCTCTCTCGCAGCCGCCCTCCTGCCGGCAGCCCCGGTCCGGGCGGAGGAGGCGCTCCCTCCGCGCTACGAGCTTCTCTTCTCACCGACGCTCGACGCCGAGTGCGGCGCCCGGCTGGTCTCGTCCGCCGTGACCGGGACCGCGTTGGCTGAGGAGCGCCTGTTCCGGCCCTTCGGTCCCGGCGCGGGGGGGGCTGTCGCCCGCGGCGCCCGCGCGCTCGTCTGGGACGCGCCGATGGCCTGGTGGTTCGGCGTGGCGCTGCACGAAGCGTCCGGCCACGGCGGGCGCGCCCGTGAGTTCGACGCCTCCCCGGGGGTGCACCTCGGATCCCCGTGGGGCGGCCGCGACTCGTATGCCACCTTCGACCTCGCCGGCACCAGCAGCGAAGAACGCCTCTACATCTATATAGGTGGCGCCGAGGCCAACACCCTCACCGCCACACTCCTTGAGCGGCGCGCCGTCGAGGGGGTCCGGATGCGCCCGATCGAGCTGCTCTTCCTTCTCTCGAACCGCCTGGTCGCGAGCGACTACGTCCTGCGCACGACACCGAACCCCCGCACCGAGCCGGCGCGCTTCTTCGGCGAGTACCAGGGGGGCGGCGACGTCGCCAACTACCTCGGGTTCCTGCACGAGCTGCACGACACAGGCAGCGGCATCACCCCGACCGCCGTCGACGCCACAATCGATCGCGAGTACCGCCGCCTGCGCCGCCAGGCCTACTGGAACGCCCTCGACCCCGGAGCGTGGTGGGCGCTCGCCTCCGCCCTGCGCCAGGCGGCGCGGGGCGACGACACCGCCGCCGTCCCCCTGCCGCGCGCCGGCCGATTTCGCTACCTGCCCGTGCTGTCCTCGGAGTGGACTCCGTCCGGTGGCGGGACGTCGCTCGAGTGGATGATGGCGCCGGCAGGCCCGGCCGCGGGATCTCCCGCCGCTCCGCGCGTCCGGACACTGTCCTTCGTCGCCCGCCGGGGACGCGGCCCCTCTGGAGCGTTCGCCGCGCTCGGCGCGAGCGCGGAAGACATCGTCCCGGCCGGCCGGTTCCGCCTCGGCGGCGCCGCCGAGGCGTGGCGCGACCCGCGCGGCGGCCTCGGCGGAGGGGCCCGCCTGCGCGCCCGCATCGTCCGCGGAGCCCTGCGCGGGCTCTACATCGATCTCGGCGTGAAGTCACAGGGGTACTGGATCGCCCAGCCGGCGAGCCCGGGCCCCTACGCCGCCATTGGGCTGCTGTATCTCCCCTGATCCCGGCGACCTGATGTATCGTTACGATGCGCGTCGCGCACGAGGAGGGTCATACGATGAGAGGACGGCTCGTCACGCTCGCAGCAGCGCCCCTGATCCTGCTGGTCACCGTCACGCCGCTGGTCGCGAAGAAGAAGCCCCAGAACGAGGAATCCTCGTGGAACATCAGAATCACGCCCGACTCCAAGGCCGCAGGGGAGGGGGAGAAGGTGATCAACGATACGCTCATCCTGCAGCAGGGATTCCTGCGCTCGAAGGTCGGCACCGATGAGCACGCCTTCGGGACCGGCCCGTACACCCTCAAAGGGAAGGAGATCACGGCCCAGATCAAGAGCAACTACGAAGGGAAGATCGACTGGTCGTGTCTCTGGACGGGCGACACGATCGCCGGCCGCATGGTCTGGACCCGCCGCGACGGCACCGTTTTGACCTACACCTTCTCGGGCACGCGCGCTCCCGTCGAGAAGGCGAAGAAGAGGTGAGGCAGGGGGGTGAGGCCACACAAGGAGAAGTCATCCACTGGGCCCCCTTGTACCAGGCCGTGTTCGGACCGCTCCTCCGGCGGACGCACGGAGCAGTCGTCGAGCTCGCCGCTTTGCGGGCGGGGGAGCGGGTGCTCGACGTCGGGTGCGGGACCGGGAGCCTGGCGATCGCATTGAAGGCGTCCGTCGGACCGACAGGACCCGTGCACGGCATCGACGCCTCGCCGGAAATGATCGAAGTGGCGCGTCGCGCCGCATCCAAGGCAGGCGTGGAGGTCGGTTTTCAGGTGGGTCTGGCGGAAGCGATCCCCTTTCCCGATGGGACGTTCGACCTGGTCGTGAGCCAGCTCGCGATTCACCACCTGCCCGACGACCTGAAGCAACCCGCCTTCGTCGAGATGCGCCGGGTGCTGAAGTCAGGCGGGAGGTGCCTGATCGTCGATTTCGAGCCTCCGAAATCCGTTCCCGGGCGCCTCCTTGCACGGCTGGTTATCGGATCCATAATGCTGCGGACGAACGTCATGAACTATCGCGCTCCCCTGGAAAACGCCGGATTCAACACGGTCGAAACGGGCCGGACCCGGCACAGACTGCTGTCTTTCATCCGGGGGCGCGTCGCGAAGTGATATAAAGGTCAGCCTCGAGTCCAATTTCAACCATGCAAACGCATGGACATCGGAGGAAACATCTTGTCCAAACCTCGCCAGAGTCGCATCGCAAGAGAAATTGTCTCCGCACGCGACGCCTTGAGTGCTTTCGATCGCTCCCTGCGTCGCCTCGCTCCCTTGCTTTCCGTCGCTTCCCTGAGCGCCGCTTCCGGTAAGAACGGCCGCTCCCGCCCCGTCCTCTCCGCCAAGGCCCGCGCCTCCCTGGTCCTCCAGGGCCGCTACATGGGCTTCATGCGGCAGCTGAAGCCGACGCAGAAGGCGCAGGTCCGGAGGATCAAGGAGGCGAGTGGTGTGAGGGCGGCGATCGTGAGGGCAAGAAGCCTCGTCCACGGATAGCGGAAGGAAGCATGACGCTCCAGGAGGCACGACGGTACCTGGTGGAAGCCGGCTACCGCATCAAGAAGGAGGAACGACTCGGGAACAATACCGGCATAGTGCTGCGCCTCGATGGAGGGGCCATCGTCAAGGTGTTCGACAACGGCAACTATTCCTGCGATGGGAAGAACTGCGAGGTGGTCGAGGCCCTCCTCGATCGAGGTCTCGCCACGCCGTCCCGCAATACGGACAATCTCTAAGGGACCCGCATGTGTTCCATCTCGTCGAGCAGGATGTCCGTCCGCTCGTCGAGGTACGGCGTGCTCGGGTTATTCGTGTAGGAGCGCGGATTCGGGATCATCGCCGCGAGCCGCGCCGCCTCTTCGGGTGCGAGGTCCGCGGCAGGCTCCCCATAGTAGTGCTGCGCGGCGGCTTCGGCGCCGTAGATGCCGTCCCCCCATTCGATCACGTTCAGATAGACCTCCAGGATGCGCCGCTTGCTGAGCACATGCTCGATCATCAGCGTGATCACCGCCTCGTGCGCCTTGCGCAGGTACGTGCGCGGCGGTGCGAGGAACAGGTTCTTGGCGAGCTGCTGGCTGATCGTCGACCCGCCGCGACGGATGCGCCCGCTGCGCGCGTTCCTCTCGTAGGCCTTGTGGATCTCATCCACGTCGAATCCCTCGTGGTCGAGGAACTTCTGGTCTTCGGCGGCGATGACGGCGAGCTTTAGGTTGATTGAGATCTCATCGTACGGCACCCAGCGGTGCTGAAGACCGGCGCCCGGATCGCCGGACCGCAGGTGCTCGAGGCCGCGCTGCATGAACGCGGTCGTGCCCGGGTTGTGGTCGCGCAGCCGCCACACCTGGCAGAAGAGCCAGCCGTGGTAGCCGGCGAGCACGAGCAGGAACAGGGCGAGAAGCCGCGCCAGCAAGCCGCGGAGCCCCGGCGGCGGTGCGGTACGGACGCGCTGGACTGACGGAGCCATCGGTCACCGTTGCGAGACACGGCCGTGCCGGGGCCTCGGACTCCCGGGATCGGGCGCGGCCGGTGCGGTCGCCCGCGAGGCACCCTTTTGCATGAGCGATTCGATCCAGTCGAGCGCGTCGTCGACCTCGCGCAACATCGCGTCATCCGCCCCCCCGAACCCGTGGTTCCGGGCCTTGACCGCGCGAAGTCGCCGCATCCCGGTGTCCGCCCCGAAGAGTGTACGGGCTTCCGCAGCCGGCATGTAGCGATCGTTCGTGGACTGGATGACCGAGATGGGGATGTCGTACGCGCTCTTGAGCCGGACGTAGGTCAGGACCTGACCGTTCTCCATCGTGCTCGGGTCGGGGCTCACGGCCAGTTTCCTCGACCTGCGTCGATCGCGGATTTCGTCGGTCTCCCGCGTCAGCGCCAGGGCGACCGCGCCGGCGGGCCGCGGCTGAAGCGCCAGCTGGGCCGCGGCGACCACCATGATCTCCGCCCCGCGGGAAACGCCCACCAGGATTGCCGGTGTCGCGGCGGGGAGGCCCATCTCGTGCTTCGCGGCGTCGATGATCGAAGCGAGATCCCCCGCCAGCAGGTCGGGCGAGATGAACTCCTTCTCGCGCTTGATGTTCTTCAGATAATCGCGGGATTCGATCCCGACCAGCGGAAACCCGCGCTCCGCCAGGTGCCGGAACACCAGCTTGCTCGTCCCCACCCACCCGCCGTCGCCCGTCGCGTAGAGAATCAGGACCGATGGGGATCGAGGGGTCCGAGGACTGACAAGACACAACTCCGGCTTGCGGCCGGCGAGCGGCCCCTCGGCGGTCCGCTGCACGCACACGCTCGCCGGCACTGAGAGACGGCACATGCAGCCCGCGGAGAACATCGCGGGAACGGCCGCGACGAGAGCCCCGGCGAGTGTCCGGGCGAGCGTCGAAGCTCCTCGGCGAAACATCGCGACCCCCTCGAGAATCCGGAAAATCCTATCACTCCCCCGTTCCCATGCCGACCCGGGGGACCGAAGATGACGCGGAGGGTCTAGACTAAGGGGCATGAAGCTGTCCAAGGCTCGCCCGCTGGCGCTGGCGCTCGTCTGTCTGTCCACCGTCGCCGCCACGGACCAGGGGGAGCACCACCACGGCGCCCCCGAGAAGCTCGGCAAGGTCGACTTTCCTGTTTCCTGCGCGGATGAGGTGCATCAAGGGTTCCAGCGCGCCGTCGCGCTGCTCCACTCCTTCGCCTACGAGGACGCCGAGAAAGGATTCCATGACGTGGCCGCGCAGGACCCGAAGTGCGCCATGGCGTGGTGGGGGGTCGCCATGACGCAGTTTCACCCGATCTGGGCGGCGGCCAACCCGGCGGCGGGGCCCACACCCGCAGAGATGAAGAAGGGGCGGGACGCGGCGGCGACGGCCCGTCGGATCGGCGCGCCGACTGGGCGGGAGAACGATTACATCGCCGCCGTCGATGCGTTCTACGGCGACTCGGAGGAGATGGACTACCCGAAGCGCGCGCGCGCCTTCGAGAAGGGAATGGAGCGGGTTCACCGCAGGAACCCGAAGGACCAGGAGGCGGCGATCTTCTACGCGCTGGCCCTGCTCGGCACCGCGTCACCGGCGGACAAGACGTACGCGAAGCAGAAGCAGGCCGCCGCGATCCTCAACGCCGTCCTGCCCGATGCGCCCGAGCATCCCGGGGTCGCCCATTACCTCATCCACAGCCTGGACTATCCCGAGCTGGCGAGCCTGGCCCTGCCGGCGGCGCGGGCCTACTCGACGATCGCACCGTCGGCCCCTCACGCGCTCCACATGCCGTCGCACATCTTCACGCGACTCGGTCTCTGGGACGAGTCGATCCAGTCGAACCTCGCCTCCGCCACCTCCGCGCGGGAGCACGTGACGGCGCTGCATCCCGGCACGACGTCCTTCGACGAGCTGCACGCTCTCGACTACCTCGAGTACGCCTATCTCCAGCTCGGCCAGGACAAAGACGCCGCGGGCGTCGTCGCCCGGGTGGCGAGGGTGACGCAGACCGACGTGCCGCAGTTCGCCGCGGCCTATGCCCTCGCTGCGGTCCCCGCCCGTTACCCGCTCGAGCGCCGCAAGTGGGCCGACGCCGCGAAGCTCACGGTCGCCCCCGGCGGATTTCCGTGGGACCGATTCCCGTATGCCGAGGCGCTGACACACTTCGCGCGCGGGCTGGGCGCGGCCCGCAGCGGCGGCCTCCCCGTCGCCCGCGAGGCGCTGGCGCGGCTCGAAGCCATCCAGGCCGGCCGGGTCAAGGCCGGTGACGACTACTGGGCCGGACAGGTGAAGGTCCAGCAGCTGGCCGTCGCCGCGTGGATCGCGCAGGCGGACGGCAGGGGAGACGAGGCTCTCCGGACGATGCGGACCGCAGCCGATCTCGAGGACGCGAGTGAGAAGCACCCCGTCACGCCGGGCCAGATCCTGCCGGCCCGCGAGCTCCTGGGGGATCTCCTGCTGGAACGAAAGGACCCGGCACACGCCCTCATCGAGTACGAGACGTCGCTCGGCCGGACACCGGGCCGTTTCGGCGGCACGTACGACGCGGCGCATGCCGCGGAGATGGCTGGAGACCGGGCGAAGGCGCGAGTCTACTACCTGAAGCTCGAGGCGCTGGCCGCCCACGCCGACGGCGGGCGTCCCGAGCTTGATTCCATGCGGACCTTCCTGGCGCGGAAGGACTGATCCGCTCCCCCGCGGGCCGCCGAGGGGATGGCCTGCAGGACGACCGGCAACGAAAAGGGCCTTCGGGGTGACTCCCGAAGGCCCTTTGTATTTCGGTATCTGAGCGTGGACCGATCTCAGGCCTTGTCGGTGTGCTCGCCGTGCTTGCAGCAGGCGCCGGCCGGCTGGTTGGCCCAGTCCTGGATGGCCTTGATCGTCTCAGGGGAGTTGCCGGTCGCGGTGATCGTGCCGCCGTCGTCGGTCATCTCCACCTTGGTCGTCACGCCTTCCATGGAGAGAGGGCAGTCCGGGCAGGCTTCGCCGTTGGCGTGAGCGGAGAGGTGTTCCTTGATGAGGGCAACCGCCTCGGCGTTCTTCCCTCGGAGGGTCACGATGGCCCCCTCGTCGGTCATCTTCGCGTCCTTGACGACCTTCTTGTCCAGGTTGCAGTGCGCGCCCTTGCCGGCCGCCTCAGCCTTGCCCTTATCGCAGTGCGCCCCGGCGAAGGCAGCGCCCACGAAGGCGATCGGAAGTACAACGGCCCATAGAACCTTGCTACGCAGGACGTTCCGCATGTGTGTTTGCCTCCTCGAAGGCACCTATCATACGCGACCCGCCACCCCGCGGCCAGCGCAAGGCGATTCCCCGGTCGCTCCAAGAAGCCGCAAGCGGCGTAGAATCAGCCAACGCCGGGGTGGCGGAAATGGTAGACGCAAGGGACTTAAAATCCCTCGGGCCTCTGGCCTGTGTGGGTTCGACTCCCACCCCCGGCACCAGCGTTTTCGGCTTTCTCGGGTCCAAAGTTATCGACCGCTAGGCTGCCAGACGTGCTGTCGCCGGCAAGAGCCAAGCTCAGGGGCGGGAGGGAAAGGGGATGCTGATCCCTTTGCTAGTCGGGATTTCTGCTTTCGTGGTCGGATGTGGCCTCGGGGCAGCTCTGGTCTGGAGAAGCCATGCGGGAGTGCGTGATGCGGCAGACCAGTTAAGGGTGCAGTTCGCGCAATCCCAGGCATCCCTTCAGGCTGAGAAGGAGAAGACCACCTGGACTGAGGAGGTGTGGCTCCAGCTAAGAGATACCTTCAAGGCCTTGGCGAGCGACGAGCTCGAGGTGAAATCGCAGCAGCTGAAGACTACAGCCAAGGAGGAGCTCGGTGGGTTAGTTACACCGCTGAAGGAGGAGCTCGGTAAGCTCGACACCTACGTGCGAGAGCTTGAGAGTAAGCGGGAAGGTGCCTACTCAAAGCTGGGAACGCAACTGGACCTGCTTCAAGTCCTTCAAGATTCCTTGAAGGAACAAACCACCACGCTCGCCCAGGCGCTCAAGGCCCCGGGTGTCCGCGGCCGATGGGGGGAAATCCAGCTTCGCCGTCTCGTGGAGCTAGCTGGTCTGCAGAACCATGTCGACTTTGACGAGCAGGAGTCGGGGGAGTCGGGTCGTCCTGACATGATCGTCCGGCTGACGCATGGCGGGATTTTGCCCGTTGACTCCAAGGTGTCGCTCGAAGCATTCCTTAAGGCCATGGGGACCGAAGATGACCAGGTGCGAAAGCAGAGCCTGTTGCAGCATGCTCAAACCTTGCGAGGTCGGATTCGCGATCTGAGCCAAAAGGCCTACTGGGAACAGTTCGAGAAGACCCCCGACCTGGTTGTGATGTTCGTGCCCATCGAAGCTTCGCTGGGAGCCGCCTTTCAGCAGGATGCGGAACTCTTCGAATACGCCATCAACAACAAGGTGCTCGTCAGTTCCCCAGTTGTTCTTTTCGCGGTGCTCAAGGCGATAGCCTATGGTTGGCAGCAACAGCGGATTGCTGAGAACGCACAGCAAATAGCGGAGCAGGGCAGGGCGCTCTATGATCGGCTGCTCACGTTCGTAGGGCACTTAACAGGGGTGGGAAAATCTCTGGAGAACTGCGTAACTAAGTACAACGAGGTCGTCGGGTCGTTCGAAGGGCGGCTTCTGCCTGCTGCAAAACGGTTCCGAGAGATGGGTCTCGCCACGACGGAGATCGACTCACCAAAGCGGGTCGAGCTGCAGTCACGGATGCCGTCTTCGCCGGAGGAACCCCCGGCGACCGCGGAGTGATAAATGAGATCTCGGGCTGCTCGAAGCATTCGAGATACGCAGCCAGTTCGGGCGCCATGGGTTTCAACAACTTCACGAAGACATGCTAGGAGCTGCAGATTGGCGAGTATAGAGAGGTGTAGTCGCATGCCCCGAACCTTGCCAATGCCGTACTTAACCGCGCGTGCGCAAGATCGGGGCAGGACGAATTGAGAGAATTATCATGGCGAAGGATGCGATGTTTCATCATGACGACGGGACTCAAGACATCCCAGGCGTGGACTCCCCATGGCGCTTGTGGGTCAGCGCGGCGCGGACACGAAACTATTGCAATGGAGATCCGCTCCTGGACTGGCTCGAGGAATACGGTGAGAGCAAGGGGCTAACCCGGGACAACCTCGAGGATGGCTACGACCCTCGCACTGACTTCCTGCAGTTCGTATTCGCGAAGGGCAACCAGTTCGAGACCACCGTCATCGACCACCTCAAGTCCCGTGTCTCTGTCATCCGCATCGCCAGCGAGGCGCGGGAGGTCCGAGAAGCCGGGGCGGCGGAGCGCACCTGGGATGCGATGGTTGGGGGGGCCGAAGTCATTGCCCAGGCGGTCCTCTGGAACCCCGAGACACAAACCTATGGTGCCGCAGACCTCCTGATCAGAAGTGATGTGCTCGCACGACTGTTCCCTTCTGCCACCTCTCATGCGGACGCGGACCACCCAGCCACCCACCTACCAAAGGCCCGGTGGCACTACCGTGTGGTCGATGTGAAGTTCACTACGCTCGACCTCCTCGTAGATGGCCATGGCTCCAGCGAGCACAAGGAGTATATGGCCCAGGTCTGGCTCTACAACGAGGCCCTGGGGCGCATCCAGGGATGGACTCCGCCCTCAGCCTACCTCCTTGGCCGTGCCTGGAAGCAGCGCGAAAACCGGGGGCGATCCGCAATGGAGAGGCTAGAGCGCGTGGACAGGGAATACGTATTCGGCAAGAAGGGCCCCAGCTTGCGAAACCTTGCTCTGCAGGGGTGCGACTGGGTCCGCCGAATGCGGGCAAACGGTGCCACATGGAACATTCTGCCCACCCCGAGCGTGCCTGAGCTGCGTCCCAACATGCGTAACACTGAGGACGCCCCCTGGCATCGGGCGAAGCAGGAGATGGCCGTGCAGACCCAGGACCTCACGATGATCCCGCGCGTTTCGCCCGAGCTGCGCAACGCGGCGATGGCATCGGGTCTCGTGCGCTGGTCGGACCCAGCCTGTACCGCGGAACGACTCGGAATCTCTGGGCCGACCTATCTCCGTCAGGTGAACGCGGTCATTGCGGCTAATCATTCTCCAGTAGAAGGCCCCTTCGTCTTTCCAGGCAAAGTCACCGCGGGCGAGCCGTTCTGGCGCCAACCGCTCATCGCTGAATTTTACGTGGACTTCGAGACCGTCACCGACCTGAACGACGACTTCTCCACCTTCCCAGACAAGGGAGGCCAGCCGCTAATTTTCATGATCGGGTGCGGCTACCTCGCGGATCCGGCCGACTCAGCGAGTTGGTTTTTCCGGGTGTTCGACGCAAACCGACTGACCCAGGATGAGGAGCGGCGTGTTATCACCGAGTGGCTCGCCCATATGCGCCAGGTCTGTGAGGCCCGGGGGACGAACCTCGAGAGCGCCCGGCTGTTCCATTGGTCCCATGCCGAAGTTTCGACCTTCACGGATGCCTACAACTCCGCGGCGGTCCGCCACGGGTTCCCGCCCTGGGACAATCTGCAGTGGGTTGACCTGCTCAAGGAGGTTGTCAAGGCTCAGCCCGTGACGGTACGGGGCGCGTTCGGCTTCGGTCTCAAGCCCATCGCCAAGGCCATGCACGCGACCGGATTGATCGCGACGAAGTGGGGCGATGGCCCCACGGACGGGCTCGGGGCCATGATCGGCGCATGGTGGTGTGACGCCGAGGCAGCAAAGCGTGGGGTCGAGCTGCGGGAGCTCGACCTGTTCCAACAGGTAGAAGCCTACAACGAGGTCGATTGCCGGGTGATGGCGGAGGTGCTCCACTTCCTTCGCTCGCGAAGGTAACTGGCGGGCAGGCAACTGCCGAGTGTGGGAACCGGGCGAGTGACCGGGTTGCAATTCATCCTCGATCTCCGCGCGCAAACCATGTCGGTCGCGCGGTTGCCGTTCATGCCGCGACTCGCGCCGCACGCCGTCAGAAGTCGCCCCGGCCGTGGTCGTAGTGGTTGAGCACGTCGTTGATGAACCGGCCCTTCGATGGCGCACGAACGAATTCGTCCCAGACTTCCGGCGGCACACCACGGTAGCACCACGGCGTTCCGTCCGTGAACCGCACGCACACGGTCGCGGTCTCGGTCTCGTAACCAAAATGGGTGATGCGTGACGACCCCGTCACCTCAAACATTTCAACCATGTCGCCTCCTCATGCTGTACCGTCGCCAGCTGCGCCACCGCGCCAGTGGCGGACGGCCGCGGCGACGTCGTTTTCGCCTCCCTCTCCGCGCCACGACTCAACCGTCGGATCCGCCGCGTTGGGCTCCGGTGACGGGCGGTCGATCATTACACGCGCGGGCAGCGCGGTGGCCTCGCCGGTAATGAGTGCCTCTCCCGTTCGCAACGCCGGCAGAGCGTCGGCTAGGTTCGCGACTGTATCGGGCAGCGCGGCTTTCACTCTTCCCTGGTCCGCCTGATTGGCGAGCCGCATGGAAATGAACGTACCGCACTGGGAGAGGACGGTATCGGATAACTCGGCAGGTCGCTGGCTCACCAGCATCAACCCGACACCGTATTTGCGGCCCTCGCGTGCGACACGTTCAGCCGCCTCGCGTGCCGCTCCGGCAGCCCCCCCGACCTTCTCGCCGAGGAAGCGGTGTGCCTCCTCTAAAACGATCCACACGGGCCGGTTACGGCCGATCCCCGCACCGGCGGGACACGCGATCGCCACGTCGAACAAAAGCGTGAGGACCGCGCCGATCGCCACGTCCGAGGCGTCAGAGGGCGCTGAGGAGAAGTCGAGGACTGACACGGGCTTCGCGCCGCCGAGCCACTGCGACAGGATGCCTGGAAGGGGGTCCGGTGCGGTCGGAACCGGGTAGGACCTCGACAGGAACTGGAACTTCGGGTCCTTGAGGCGCAGGAGCATTCGGTCGGGGAGCGGGCGGAACTGTCCAAACGTCGGACCCTGGAATGGGCCACCAGGCGCGTACGGCTCGAAGGTCGCAGGCCGGAGCTGGTCGGCGGAACCGGGATCGGTGACCGCGTAGTCCACGGAGTTCTTATTCCCCCGAGCGATTGCACGATTGTGAAAGTCCAGGTCATACCACACGCGACGCAGGTCGTACGGAACGGGCGTGTCCGCGATGATGTCGTCCGGCTGCGGCGTCGGCCACCTGGACGCCACGAGCCACTCGCGTCGGAACCGGAGCACGAGTTCCTCGACCCTCGTCTTCAGAATCGGGTTCGGCGTAGTGCGCGTGCCAAGGTACGCCCGGATTAGATCCTCGACCCCCAGAGCCCAATACGGAACGTTGAGCGCCTGTTCGCCAGCGCCATCTATCGACATTACCGTCGCGTGCGCTGCGAGACCCGCCGAGTACTCTCCGTGCGGATCAATCACGACGATGTTCGCTCTGCCGTATCCGGCTTGCAGCACCGCCTGAACGATCCGTGTCACTGCGCTCGACTTGCCCGACCCGGTTGAACCGACGACAGCGGCGTGCCGCGTCACCAGCTTCGCGAGGTTCACCCGAAAGATGTCGTTGCGCGTCGCAGACAGCCGTCCGATCGCCACGTATCCCTGCGCTTCGCGAGGATAGATCGCTCCGAGTTCATCCGGCGTGGTGAAGTGCACCTCGTCATCCAACGAAGGGAACGTGCTGACGCCGCGCTGGAACTTCCCGAACGCGTCGAGTTCGCCAAGAAGCTGGACCGTCAGCCAGCGGTCGCCCTGGGGGTTTATGCGCCCAGGTGACAGCGGCTCCACGAGCTCCGCGATTCCGATCATAGACACAGCGCCGATCACGCGGATCGGACCCTGCGGGATCGTGACGAGCGAACCCACCTGCCCGATGTGGTACACGCGACCCCGGAAAAGCGGCGATCCGCCGGCAACGTCACGGACGAGTTCCACCGTGACAGCCGCGCCCATCACGTGCCGCACGCGTCCGATCAAGGTTGGGTCGCGTCCTAGCGTGTGCTGAACCGTCATCTCCGCACCTGCCGCTCGTCCGCTCGCTCTGGCTCGGAGCGCCCCACGCTGAGGAGCAAGAAACGAGCGAGCATCGCGAAGTCGCCGAGCGCGAACCTGCCATTTGCCCAAAACGGTGCGTCTGCGTTCGCCGCTTCCCATCCGGCGGTCTGACCGCCGATTGTGGCGTTTCGGGCGTCAAAGAGTGACAAGTTCGGAATGCTCAATGCCTTCTTGGTGACGTCCTCGGGTGCTGCCTCTCGAAACAGCGCCACCACTTCAGACGACGGATGCAGAGTTGCCGCGTCGAATAAAACCTCGTTGATGTGCTGGTCGCCGAAGTGGTATCCGATCGTCAAACACAGCGTCTCGGGGACCGAGAGCGAGCGACGCAGGCGGTCGGCCAGGACCACGAACGGCGTCCGGCGCGACTCGTCATACTTCTGAAGCGAAGGGAATATCGCCAGCGGCGTTTTGTCGGGTGCGCCCGACCGCCTGACGACGGTGCCGGGCGTAGGAGTGTCGACCCGGACCCACGAGATCGAGCCGTGGAGCTTCCAGAGCCGGATCCATCGCGCGGGCGGAAAGATATCAGCCGACGGTGCTGCGCTGTCAACGAGATCCGGGCGGAAGCGCCCCTCGTACGTCCCGACAAACCCATCGAAGTACGGCGCGGCGATGGCCTCCATTGCCCGTTCTAGGAGAAGGTCGTAGTTCGTCGTAAAGACCTCCAGGGGTTCGTCCTGACGCGCTCGCACAGCCCACCTTGCCCAGTCGTCGTGGGCCTTGCTCTCCGTGGATTTCGCTGCGATCACGCGAGCGATGGCGGAGCAGATGTTCTGGTCCATCGCCGTGGCGCCCGCGGACGTCAGGCCATCGACCTCAACCTCGGTTCCGCGGAGGGTTTCCGCGATGAGGCGTAGCTGCGAATCTCGCGGACAGCGGTTTGGAGCCCCGCCGTGTCGGGAAGACCAGCGGCACAACTAGCACCACCGCCCATCAACAGCACAACATGTCGGCTCCGCGGGGACAGCTTCTCCGCGAGTTCGGACGCAGCGTGCTCAGGACTGTGCAAGTGACCCTCCTCGGCTCCGCTAGCCGACAATTCATGCGCGCGACCGATCCCACCACCCTGATCGCCGCGCTGAGCAGAGTAGGGTACGACGGACATTCGCGCGCCATCAACCAGTTAGCGTTCTGGGGCGCGGGGCCGACTCCCGCCGTCTCCACCAGCGCAAAGAATTCGATTTGCCCTCTCGGTCACCCGACTTGGAGGGTGTTTCCGCTTCACCTTTTGGGAACGGTGGCGGCTACGGCATCGTTTATCGCCTTGGCTTGGGCCTCGAGCGAGGCGGCCTCCTGCTCGCGGTCCGTCTTTCGTAGGATGCCGGCGTAGCGTTCCATCGTCTTGGCGACCAGGGGATGGCGCTCACCGAGAGCTTTTTTCCGCATCTCCAGCGACTGATCGTACAGAGGAAGAGCCTCGCTGAATCGATGTCGCTCGTCCAATAGCATGGCGAGGTTGAAGAGGCTCTCGGCGACATCCGGATGGTCACCGTGGAAAATCCGCTGGCGCATGGCCAACGCCTCCCGGAGCAGCGGCTCCGCGGCCTGCAGATCGCCCTCCTGCAACTTCAGTACCCCGATGTTGTTCGTCATGGCGGCCAGATATGGATGGCTCGGGGGGAGGACCTTCAAGAGGGTTTGCTTGCAGCGCTGAAATGCCTTCTCGGCCTCGGGGTACCGCTTCTCTGCACGGTAGAGCAGGCCGAGGTTGTTGTAGACCGTCGCGATGTTGGGATGATCGGGATCGAGGGTCTTCTCGAAGATGGCGAGGGTCTTGAGATAGAGGGGCTCCGCCTCGGTGTACCGTGCCTGGGCGCGATAGAGTTCTGCGAGATTGCTGTAAACGACAGCCCGATCTGGATTCCCAGGGGAGAGGGTCTTTTCGTCTATTGCCATGGCGCGCTTGTACATGGCCTCCGCCTCGCTGCGCTTCCCCTGAGAGTCGTAGAGCATCCCCAGAGAATTAACGGTCTTAGACACGTCCTGGTTGTTGACCCCGAGAATCTTCTCCTGGATCGCCTGCGCACGGACCAGAGACTTCTCCGCCTCCTTGTATCGCCCTTCTTGATAGAGCAAGCGCCCGATCTCGGAGTAGCACGCCCCTGCCGCAACCGACTCCTCGCCCTGCAACCGGCGCGTCATGTCCAGCGATTCCCGGAGCGACGTCTCTGCCTTGTCGAGCTGTCCCATGTCCAAGAGCAGAAGACCAAGATGGAACCTACTTGATGCCAGCTCGGCACTCGGCTTCCCGTCGCTGCTTGCCCGAGTTCCGAGGGCCTCGCGAAGGTAGGGTTCCGCGTCTGAAAACAGACCAAGGCTGCGATAGACCATGCCGATCGTGTCGAGCATCTGGGCACGCGTTCCAGGCTGATCTTTGAGTTGATCGCGGATGTCACGCGCGCCGCGATCGAGGATCTCCCTCGCGGTGATCGACTTCCCTTCGCCGCTGGTTGGATCGGAGACCTGGAAGAGGCCCATCAGGAACGAAGCTGTGCGCTGTGCGGTCTCCGCCTCTTTGTCGGCACGGGCCTTCTCCCGGGTGATACGGCCGGCCTGGATCGTCATGACGACCGCAGTTGCGGCCAGCAGCCCCGCGGCCCCTGCTGCGAAAGCGAATGGCAGCTTGTGACGTAGGACCAGCTTGCGGATCTGATAGAGCGCGCTCGGCGGGCGTGCCACGATGGGCTCGCCGACGAGATACCGAGAAATGTCCGACGCCAGGTCGCTTGCAGACCCGTAACGACGGTCCCGGTCCTTCTCGAGCGTCTTCATGGCGATCCAGTCGAGGTCACCCTTCAGCTGGCTCACCAGCCGATGGGGCTCGGTCTTCCGGTTGCGGGCGGCATCGGTTGAGGCGCCGCCCAGCGTCTGCACCCGCGCGCTGGGGCGCGGGGCGTCGACCTCTCGGATGCGCCGGCGGATCTCATCGAGCCCCGCCTTGCGGAGTTCGCGGGCATCGAAGGGCAGTGTGCCCGCCAGAAGTTCGTAAAGCACCATCCCCAGGGTGTAGACGTCGGCGCGCGTGTCGACGTCGTCAGGGGCCAAGCCGGCCTGCTCAGGGCTCATGTACTCAGGGGTCCCGATGAGCATCCCAAGGTCGGTGAAGAAGGTAAGTGCAAGAGTCTCCTGCGCGGTGGCCTTGGCCACACCGAAGTCGATGATCTTCGGCATCGGGCCACCGTCGCCCTGCGCGACGAGAATGTTGGCCGGCTTCAGGTCCCGGTGGACGACCCCCTTCTGGTGAGCATGTTGGACCCCGTCGCACACCTGAATGAAAAGGGCCAAGCGCTCCCGAGTGCTGAGCCGGTTGCCGTCGCAGTAGGTCGTGATCGGATCGCCCTCGATGTACTCCATGGCGAAGTAGGGGAGCCCTTGCTCCGTCTCACCGGCGCCGAGGACCTTGGCGATGCAGGGGTGATCCATGAGTGCCAGGGACTGTTGCTCCCTCTCAAACCTCGCGAGAATCTGCTTCGAATCCATCCCGGCCCGGATGACCTTCAGGGCGAGCGTCCTGCCAGGGGGCTCCCGTTCCTCCGCGAGATGGACAATCCCCATTCCCCCCTCGCCGAGGACACGGATCAACCTGTAGCCCTTGATGGAGGTAGCGGGCGCGTGAACGTGAGGCACCGCCACGGCGAGGACGCAGCGCGGGCAGATGGCTGGTGAAACTCCAGTGGCGAGAAGCTGAGTCCCGCAGCGGGGGCAACTGTTGATCATCGCTCGATCCCTTGGGTAGATTCGCCCGCTGTCTTCTACAGATTCAGCACCCCGTTCGTTACGGGGTCGGCGATGGTGCTCCGAGGATGTGGAGCAGGTACCCAATCTCCCCGTCCAGATCCTTGGCGTTGTTCACGGTATCGGCCACGAAGCAGCGAAGGGCCGTCGCGAGCTGGGCCCGCAGGCGAAACATTGCGGTCCGCACCGCATTCTCCTGCATGCTCAGGTCACCGGCCAATTCCACGTACTTGACCTCGTCACTGCCGTCACTCAGCCGCGTGATGAGAGCATCGAAGAGTCTTGTGCGACCCCGCGTCACATACTCCTTCCGGACTTCTCGGACCACCGTCCTGACCACCTCGCGAGCCCAGCTCTGCTCGAACAACCGCTCGGGCGTGAGAGCGGACGACGGTTCGGCGCCGAATCGTCCCTCATGCTCCTCCCACTGCACAGGGATCGACACGTGGAGCGCACCTCCTCCGCGTTTCTTTGCGTTCTCGCGTTTTCGTCGGTTCGCCACGTGGTTCTGCAAAGAAGCGAGAAGGAAATCCCTAAATCGACCCCGGGCAGGCTTGGCAACGCCGACGACAGAGTGCTCGATGAGGTGCAGGTAGAAATCATGCAGTTCGTCTCGCGCCTCGTCCGGGAGAAGCCCCCACCGTCGGAGGTAGCTGTACAGGATGTACTCATAGATGTTCAGGAGGTCTTGCAGGGCACGGCGCGCGCTTTCTCCTGAGCCGGATCCCGCGGCCACAACGAGGGTCCAGCGGGTCGGTGGGAAGGTGGAAGAAGAAGACGACGTTCCCTGGGCGTTCGGGTCTGACACGTTGAGCCCCACAGACTTGTAGTTCCGAGCGAGCCCTGGCAGGGCGCCTTAATGGGTGAGCGAATCCTACTACACGAGGCATCCCTGTCCCAAGACCCGCGTGTCCACCACGGCAGCTGGGACTATGGCCCTGTGGTGGACGGGGCGTAACGCACACGCGTGTCCCGCTTTAGATCAGGGATGAGGCTCGGTTTCGGACCTGTTCCGCATACAGAACAGATGTTGAGGGTAAATATACGGGGCGTCTCCAGGGGGCTTGCCTTCCAGGTGAGACAACTCTGGCGGACCAAACCGCAGAACGCCTTTGAGTCTTGACGTAATGGAAAACGATCGCATAGCATCCGAGCCAGTTTCACCGCCCAAGATAGAGACAAAAGGGTCTGCCGTGCCGATCTGGATGGCAGGTTGGGACGTAGCGCGCCGAGCCAGGAAGTGGATCCACCTGGGCGCCCGTCTCGCTAGATCTAATCCTCCCGTCTATTCGCCGCGCCTCATGCGCCGTGTGGCTGCCTTCTCAAGGGGGTCCCTGATGACATCCGGTCTTTCACTTGATGATCTGAGCCAGCCAGCAGGCGGATCACTCGGTCAAGATGCCTACAGGATGGGGGCGAGCGCACAATCCGACAACCTGGGGGGAGAGAGACGCATTCAGGCAAGCGTGCTGTTCAGCAGGAAGTGGATTAATCCACTTTCCATTGCTGCTGTAATGATAATGAGGTCGGTAACCACGGCGCACGCGGGTGATTTGTCCTGCTCGAGTCCCGTGGCGATCAGCGCCCCCTCCACCTACGACAACGTGACGGTCCAAGACGGTTGCGTGCTCACCGTTGACGCTCTCTTGACCGTCAACAACAACATGACCATCCAATCGGGCGGGGTGGTGACGCACTCGGCCTATGCAGGTCAGGGCACGTTGGCGTTGTCGCCGAAGTTGGTGCTGAGTGTGACCGGGACTCTGGACGTTCAGGCGGGGGGGTGGATCGACCTCGATGTGAAGGGCCTGCGTGGGGGGAATAATGGGTCGTCGTTCGGACCGAACGGAGAGGCTTTTGATTCGAGCGGTGCGATCGTGTCTGGGGCGGGTGGCGCGTTGGTGACGACCGGGGGAGCCGGAGCGAGTTACGGGGGACAGGGGGGCAACAGTCAGAGCGGTTTGCTGGCCAATGCACCGTACGGCGTGCTGGAGGATCCCCATCAGCAGGGGTCAGGCGGCGGTGGGGCCGGGGGCACCCTGGGGGGTTACGGGGGCGGGCTGGCGACGATTAC
>WNGH01000677.1_pt1 | contig 46513 bp, 37 predicted proteins | sample 5400631 | NCBI WGS metagenome assembly WNGH01 (sample SAMN13153373, study PRJNA577476) | soil metagenome | isolation source: 115 cm soil or saprolite under Garry oak tree replicate 1 | place: USA:California | collected 2016-06-15 | reverse complement strand
CCATTGGCAATACGAATGCGTCCAAAGGTATCGCGTTGCACGGCCAGTCCAACCGTTATTTCCGGCTTCGGTCCCGATAGTAGCGCGGAGAGCTCGTTCTCGGTCCACCATTCAGAAATGGCAGACCCTCCCGTTGCCCGTCCCAAGCCATATATTTCGCTTGCGGCCGCGAGCCTATTGGATGCATCCGCGGAAGCGAGACCCGCGATGAATTGATCGAGGGGGCTGGACATGGGACCGTCAGGAATTGTAGCTTGAGAGCGGCACGAAAAGAAACCGAAGCTGTGCAGCCATCCTCGTAAGACGCAACGAAATCACGTGCAGCGCATCTGACGAATATGCCAAAGCCAGTTTTGTTAACCGTGGATGACGACCCGGAAGTCCTGCGGGCCATTGAGCGCGATCTGCGCAGCCGTTACTCAGATCGCTATCGCGTGATGCGCGCGAATTCAGGCAGCGCCGGCCTCGCCACTTTGCGGGAATTGAAAGCGCGCAACAATCCAGTGGCCCTTCTCTTAGCGGATCAGCGCATGCCTCAAATGGACGGCGTTAATTTCCTCTCCGAAGCCATGGAGATGCACCCGCTTGCCAAGCGCGCCCTGCTTACCGCCTACGCGGACACCAGCGCCGCTATCGACGCCATCAACGAAGCGCGCGTGCACTACTACCTAATGAAGCCGTGGGATCCGCCCGAAGAAAAGTTATTTCCCGCCCTGGACGACCTGCTTCACGACTGGACCGCGACGTTTCGCCCCCTCTATGAAGGCATTCGCGTTCTCGGCACACGCTGGTCGACGCGCTCCTATGAGTTGCGCGACTTTCTCGCTCGAAATCAGGTGCCTTACCAATGGATTGATGTCGAGCTGGCGCAAACCGATCCTGAAGTGCGCGGGCTGGTGAACTCACTGGGCCCAGAAGCGGAGACGCTGCCCCTGATTCTTTTTCCCGATGGCGCGCGGCTCGCCGAGCCGCCCCTGCCCGCCGTGGCCGAAAAGATCGGCCTGCGCACGCACACGCAGACCAGCTTCTATGACCTCGCTATTGTCGGCGGCGGCCCCGCTGGACTCGCTGCCGCCGTTTATGGTGCCAGCGAAGGCCTCCGCACGGTCATGATCGAACGCGAAGCGCCCGGCGGCCAGGCTGGGCTCAGCTCCCGGATCGAGAACTATCTCGGTTTTCCTTCCGGACTCAGCGGCAACGATCTCGCCCGCCGCGCCGTGGCCCAGGCACGCCGATTCGGTGTGGAAATCCTCGCTCCCCAAGAGGCTGTGAGCATCAGAGCGGAAGGTCCCTACCGTTTCTTGAAACTTGCCGACGGTTTCGAGATTTCCTGTCATGCGCTCTTGCTTGCGATGGGCGTGCAGTGGAGGACCCTGAACGTGCCCGGGATCGAACGCTTGCAGGGAGCGGGCGTCTATTACGGCGGTGGAACCACCGAAGCTATAGCCTGTCGAGGCGAAACAGTCTATACCATTGGAGGCGCGAATTCCGCTGGACAAGCCGCTATGCATTTTTCAAAGTTTGCAGAGAAAGTGGTCATGTTGGTGCGCGGAGAGTCTCTTGCCGCCACTATGTCGCACTACTTGATCGAACAAATCGAAAAGACGCCCAACATCGAGGTGTGGACGCGGGCGAGCGTGGTTGAAGTGGAGGGAGAATCGCGGCTCTCCGCAATCACCATCGAGTGTGCTCCTTCCGGGGAGAGAAAGAAGCTCCCGGCTACGAGCTTGTTCATATTTATCGGCGCGCAGCCTCGGACAGCATGGCTCGGGAGTTTGATAGAGCGCGATGAACGTGGTTTCATTCTTTCCGGCCCGGACCTTCTCCGCGATGGGAAGAGGCCTGCGTCATGGACGCTGGATCGTGACCCTGGTTTACTCGAAACGAATGTCCCCGGGATTTTTGTCGTCGGCGATGTGCGCCATGGTTCCGTCAAGCGCGTCGCTTCCGGCGTCGGCGAAGGCGCGGTTGTCGTGCAGTTCATGCACCAGTATCTGGCGAAAGTCCAATGATCGGAAGAGTGCGGAGAGCGCAACGCTCATGACCGGAACGCCGGAACAAGCACGGATTGAGTCTCTAATTGCGGATTTGCGCGGAGTACCGCCTTTCGCGGATCAGCCACAGGCGGATTTGGAATGGTTTGTCGCACAATCGCAAGAAATGCGCGTCGAGGTTGGCGGAGTCATCGTCAAGGAGGATACTCCCGCGGAAATGATGTTTGTAGTTTTCGAAGGAGAGATGCGCGCCCGGCGGGAGAGTGGTCCGCAGGACGGCCCGATTTTCACTGTTCGCGGCGGCGAGGTCACCGGCCTGCTGCCCTTTTCCAGAATGAAAGTGGTTGGCGTTACCGTGCGTGCCGTGCTTCCGGTCCACGCGTTGGCGTTTCCCGCCAGCAAGTTTCCCGAACTCTTTCAACGCATGCCCGAACTCTCCCAGCGCCTCGTGGGACTGTTGACCGATCGCGTCCGCAACGTCACGCGGGAAGAACAACAGCGTGAAAAACTCGCCGCACTCGGAAAATTGTCTGCTGGTCTCGCCCACGAGCTGAACAATCCTTCCGCTGCCGCGCGGCGTTCCGCCGCTGCGCTGCGCGATTGCCTCCAGCGACTACGCGTAGCAGGCCGAACCTCAAGGCTCGGTCCCGAAGATTGCGGGTTGCTGGCCCAGCGCGAAGAAGAGATTCGCTCCGTCTTGAAGCCCGCTGAGAACAAGGATGAATTCGCTCGCGTCGAACGCGAGGAAGCCATTCAGGCCTGGCTCGAAGCGCAGGGCGTTGCCGATGCCTGGAAGCTGGCGCCGCTTCTGGCTGATGCGAACTTAACGGACGCGCAACTCAAGAGTTTTGCGGGCGTCGCGGGAACTTCGCTCGGTCCGGAACTGACGAGGTTCGCCACGCTCCTCGAAATGGAGCGTATCGCCGCGGAACTCGAACAAAGCACTGCGCGCATTTCCGACCTCATCAAAGCGATCAAGGAATATTCCTACATGGACCAGGCGCCGCTCCAGGAAGTGGACATCAAGAACAGCCTGGAGACAACGCTCACCATCATGCATCACAAACTCAAGCGCGGCATCCTGGTCACGCGCGAATTCTCTCCGGAGCTTCCGAAAGTGATGGCCTACGGAAGCGAATTGAATCAGGTATGGACGAACCTCATCGACAATGCCGCCGACGCCATGAAGGAGAAGGGCAAACTTCTTGTGCGTGCCGTCCGCGAAAATGATTACGTGGTCGTGGAAATCGCCGACGACGGCCCGGGAATTCCGCCCGAAGTGCAATCGCGCATCTTCGAACCATTTTTTACCACCAAAGGGGTGGGCGAGGGAAGCGGGCTTGGCCTGGACGTCGTGTATCGCATCGTAAGAAAAATGCGCGGGGTTATTACCGTAAAGTCGGCGCCGGGTGATACGCGATTCCAGGTGCGCATTCCGATTCAATCAGCGATGTGATTCCACGGGAGATAATTATGGCCGAAAATTGTGCGCACCTCAATCAGATCAAGCCCGTCAAGCCGAAGACCAAGGGCTGCGAAGAGTGTCTGAAGATGGGCGACAGTTGGGTGCACTTGCGCCTGTGTTTGAGCTGCGGCCACGTCGGCTGCTGCGACTCCTCGAAAAACAAACACGCCACAAAACATTTTCACTCTTCGAAACATCCGATTGTCCGGTCGCAAGAGCCGGGCGAAAACTGGATGTGGTGTTACGTCGATGAGCTGATGTTCGAGGAAGATTGAGTTTCAAGTTGTCTTCTTCGGTGGAATCAGCACCGACGCCAGCAGCGCAATCAGCAGCACGCCTCCAACGACGCCCAGGGACACCGTTACGGGAATGTGCACCCACCGTTCGCCGATCATTTTTCCCCCGATAAAAACAAGGACTATCGCCAGCCCCTCGTCCAGAAAACGCAGACGGTCGATGACCCCCGCCAGGAGAAAGTACAGCGCGCGCAGCCCCAGGATCGCCAGCACGTTCGATGTGTACACGATGAAAGCATTCTTCGTAATCCCAAACACCGCGGGGATGGAGTCCGTCGCCAGCGTCACATCCGTAATCTCCACCACTAGCAAAACCAGAAACAGCGGCGTAGCAAACAACTTGCCGCCGTGGCGCACAAAAAAACGTTCGCCTTGATATTCGTGGCTGATTCGCAAATGCCGGCTCGCGAAGCGAAAGATTCTGCTTTGTTCCGGGTGGACTTCCTCCCGATGATAAGAGAGCATGCGCACGCCCGCGTATACGATAAACGCGCCCAGCACGTACATGATCCACGAAAAGTGTTCGATCAGTTCCGCGCCCAACGCGATCATCACCCCGCGCATAACCAGTGCGCCCACCACACCCCATTCCAGAAGGCGATGCTGCAGGCGATCATCCACGCCAAACGCGCGAAAAATCACCAGAAAAAGAAACAGATTGTCGACGCTGAGAGCCTTTTCGATCAGATAGCCGGTAAAGAATTCCAGCGCTGGCTGGTTGCCATAGAAATAGAGCACCGCGAACCCGAACAGGACGGACGCCGCGATCCAGCCGAAGCTGGCGATGGCTGCTTCACGAATCCCTATCTTGTGGAGGCTGCGGTGAAAAACGCGGAGATCCAGCGCGATCGCTGTAGCGATGAAAAGATTGAACGCAATCCAGTGAAGGGGCGTGCCCATCGCGGCGCTCTGAGGTGCTAGGGAGTCGAACTGTGCGCGTCGATGGAGTTCAGATTTGACAATTCGATGCGTGCGGTTTTGCCGCGTTCAATCTTTACAGGAACATCCCAACGCACGCGCATATCTCCGGTGTTGACCTCCAGATTGAGTGTGCTGATCCAATAATCGCCGGGAGCCAGGCCAGCAAATAAGGCGCGTCCCTCGAGATCGGTGTCCGCCTTGGCGACGAGAAATTTCAGTTGCGCCGTGTCCGGCGCCACGCGCTGGACGCGTTTGCGGCGATCGTTCTGCAGGGCGGCCCACTGGCGCTGCGGATTGACGCCCTCCAACTGTAGTTCGACACCGGAGACCGTCTCGGGGCGCGCGCGGATGAATTTCCTCAGCGCGGCCACGTAATCCTGTTTTAGTTTTTCGTATTTTTCAGGATGTTCCGTTTTGTCGGCATCCGTGTACTTTGGCTTCGGCATGCCGTTAGTCACGCCGCCGCTGTTCGAGCGCTGGTAGGCCAGCAGGAATTCCGGAACGTTGAGGACGTCATCGGGAGTAAGCAGCTTGTCGAGGTCCGGCTCCGTCAGGTCCAGCGTGTCGTGGTCCTTGAGCCACGTGCGCAACTCGGGCGAAACTTTGAGGCCCTTGATAAACTCAACGCGTGGCGGGATGGGGTCTTTCGCTTCGACTTCCTTGACGATTTCCGCGTAGCTCCTGGTAAGAACATAAAACGTGAATTGCCGCACCGGTTCCGGGCGCGCCGCCGTCGGTGTGATCCGCGCGACCACTTCCAGCGCACCGGCATCCCCTTGCGCCCGCGCCCCGCTCGCAGATGAAAGAGCACACAGCGCCATGGCGAGATTTAGGAAGGCTGCTTTTCTCATTCGGAAATCGTAACAGATTGCGCCAAACTCCAGTGAAAGAACGCGCAGTGCGTTGCCCAAGCGCGTCGTGCTCGGCTAAAAACTGTCCGGCGCGCTCGTCTAGAAGAGGCGGAAAATCGCTTCGATTGTCACCCACGCCGGAACGGCGCGTCTTGCGCCATCATGTGCCGGCACGAATTTCCAGCCGTGAATGGTTTGTACGGCGCGTTCGTCTAGGCCCAAACCAATTCCTTTGACGATGCGGATTTGCGTAGCGCGCCCATCCGCACTCACCAGAACTTGCAGCGTCACGGTCCCCTGCAGCTTGGCCTCGCGCGCTTCGTCGGTGTACTGGGGATCGGGACAATACGCGCATCGGGGCTGAGACAAGCCCGGTTGGTACGTGCCAGGATTCGGTCCTCGACCGGCATATTCGCCCGGCGAGCTGCCAATCGAATCGCCAGGCCCATCACCGACAGTTTTACCTTTGCCTCGACCCGATGAATTGTTTTGATCCGGCATCCATGGCAGCCCAATGTTTTCTATTGCCGCTAGAACGCGCGGAGCCGATGCATCCAGAATTGTCGGGGGAATGGGAAGCTCGGGGTGCTGATTCTGGGGAAGAGTAGGTTTCAAAAGCTGGATCGAAGATCGCGACGGAAGGTTTCCTTGAATGGGCGGAAGAAGATCGTGGCCCGAACCGCTGCCTCTCCCATTTGATGGATGCTTTCCCCGAAGAAGATCTAGTAGTCTCAGCGGAACCGCGATGGTGCCCCGACTCTTGTCACTAGGCGCCAACGGATCGCGCTTCAAACCTAACGGGTGCGCAGCGACAAATGCCAGCCCGAAGATGATCGCCGCATGGGTCAACAGTGAGACACTCTGCGTCCGGCCAAAGCGCGCGGACTTTCCCCATCGAAGCAAGTGAATTGGTGCGCCGTTGGCACTCGAAGGGAAGACACGCGTCGGCATGAGGAACTGCCGAAAATTATCGCGCACACGCTGAAACCAGGATTCCTGTGATGGCTGCAGGGAAGAGAACTCACGCGAAAGCGGATCGCGCATAGGCAGGCCTCCGCGCCCGCCTCAAATTTCGCCAGACTCCTCGATGAGACAGGCAGAGACAGGCAGCGAACGGGTGATGAGAAGCGGAGCCCTGCAAAATGGTTGCCCGTACCCAGGCACGTATGACAACTCTCCATTGGCATCTACTATCTTGGACCTGCGCTAACTTAGGTGAGAGCTACCTGTTTAGTAGAGGTGGAACGTCACTTCGATTTGCACGCGGCAGGTCACCGGCTTCCCGTTGGGACCAACGGCGGCGCGCATCTTCCAATTCTTCACCTGCGAGAGGGCTTTTTCTTCCAGGCCAAGGCCCGGGCCTTTGATGACCACCGGGTTGATCACGCGTCCATCCGCGGTAACGACCACGTCGAGCAGCACGGTCCCCATGTATTTCGCCTTGCGCGCTTCGTCGGAGTATTCCGGCTGCGGGCAATAAATACACACGGGTGAGCCTACGCCGTTCACGCCGGCGCGGAATGAGCCGCCGCCCGTGCCTCCGCCCTCGCCGGGACCAAGGCCTCCGCCGGAACCGCTACCAATACCCGTGCCACCACCATTTCCGAGAGAATCCGTCACGCTCTTCGCCAGCGGATCGCCGAAATTCGCCATATTTGGACTGGGGATTTTCAAGTCCGGCGGACCCAACAGTGACGGGTCCATCGCCAGCTTGGGGGCCAGATTCTCAATCTTTGCCTGCGGCGGCGTGAATTGCGTCCACTTGAACTTCGGGAGCTTTCCCTTCGACGTCGGGGTCAGCGTGTGATTATTCGCTCCGCCACCGCCGCCCGCTTTGTCATTGCCCGCTGGCAGCTTTGCCATATAAGGCGATATGTCGATAGGCGAGATGCCGATCTGCTTGTTCTTTGCTTCGGTGGAAGCGGGCATCATATTCGTGAAAATCGGAATCACCAGCAGCGCGATGACCGCTATATGTAGTCCAACTGCGATCACCTGGCTCCAGCCGAAGTTTTCGTCCTTCGTCCAGATATCTTTCACCTTTATCGCTCTTATTCCAGGCGGCAGAGGAGCCTGTTTCGGAGGCGAAAGGAAATCCCTGATCCGGCCGCCGAATCCGCCAAAATTCGAGCCCCAGGCTACCGTCAGCCTGCTGTTCACCCGCCCTCTATACCTTAGCCGGGGGCGCAAAAACTCCACCAAATTGCCCGCTATTCCAGAGCCAAAGCTTGTCTTCGTGAAGGGCGCATCCGCGCGTTCGCGCACCCTGACGGGACGCTCGAAAAGGAACTGCCTCAGGTTCGACCAAAAGTCATCGGGGATGAGAATGTCTGGAGGTTGGAATTTCGGTACCGCGGAGTAAGGTACATAAACCGGGGGCTCGTCAACCTTTATAGACACTCTGCCCTTCGCTTTTTCAGGCGGCAAAGGATTCTTATATTTGCCAGGCACCATTTACCTCTTTAGTTTAGACGCAACTACCCTGCGTTCAGTGTACCCCACCCGTAAGATTCACGCTGCCTGGGAAAGGTTGCGCGTCTCCCGCGGCTGACACCGGCTGCCATTCATTGTAACATACGTGCTTACACTGCTTTCCGATGTTTCCCGCCGTACAACTGGGTTACCGTACGGCAAGTACTGCCAAGAAATCGTACGGTAAGTACGGTCAAAGAAATCGTACGGCAAATTCGGGCAAGAATTAGAGACGGCATGCAGGAACGAAGGAGTTATTCGAGCGCGCAAAATCTATGACCGGACCACTGGAATTGAAGAAAACCCTCAACCTGCCGAAAACGGATTTTCCGATGAAGGCTGGCCTGCCCCAGAACGAGCCTAAGCAACTGGAAGCGTGGCATGCAGGAAACATCTACGAGCGCATCCTGGATACGCGGAAAGGCAAACCGCTTTTCGTTTTGCACGACGGACCCCCGTATCCCACCGGGGAAATTCATCTTGGCACCGGCCTGAACAAAATCCTCAAGGATCTCATCGTAAAGTCCAGGAGCATGGCGGGGCACTACGCGCCGTACGTGCCGGGCTGGGATTGCCACGGTCTGCCGATCGAAACACAGGTGGAAAAGGAGCTGGGTGGAAAAGAGAAAGTGCCCCCTGCTGAGTTTCGAAAGCTGTGCCGGCAATTCGCGGCCCGCTACGTCGAGCAGCACAAAAAAGATTTCAAGCGCCTCGGCATTTTCGGGCGCTGGAACGATCCCTATCTGACCATGAGCCATGAATACGAAGCCACCATCGCCGGCGCGTTTCTCGATTTCATGGAGAAGGGCTATGTCTATCGCGGACGCAAGCCGGTTTACTGGTGCATTTACGACAGCACCGCGCTCGCCGAAGCCGAAGTCGAATACGAAGATCACTCCAGCCCTTCCATCTGGGTAAAGTTTGCCGTGGCTGGTGGCGGCAAAGGCGATGCCGCGAAAATCACCACTGATGTGAGCGCGGTCATCTGGACGACCACCCCCTGGACCATTCCTCACAATCGCGCGCTCGCTTTTCATCCCGACTTCGCATACGCCGTCGTCGAAACAGAAAAGGGCACGCTGCTGCTGGCCGCCGATCGCGTCGCCGCTCTGCAATCCGAGTGTGGCATCAAGAAAGCCAAAGTTCGCGCCACGTTCAAAGGCCGCGATTTCGATGGCATGAAATTTCAACATCCCTTTGTGCCCATTCAGGTGCCCGGCATTCTCGCCGATTACGTCACACTCGATCAGGGCAGCGGCATCGTTCACACCGCTCCAGGACACGGCGTCGACGACTTCAATTCCGGACAAAAATATGGATTGGAGATTTACGCGCCGCTCGACGACAAGGGCGTCTACCTTGAAGGTTTGCCCGAATACAAAGGCAAGGATGTGTTCACCGCGAATCCCTTTATCGTGAAACTGCTGGCGGATCGCGGCGCGCTATTGGGCCACCACGAGTACAAGCACAGCTACCCGCACTGCTGGCGCTGCCACAATCCCGTGATTTTCCGCGCCACCGAGCAGTGGTTCATCAAAATGGACCAGGCCGCCCACGGCAAGCAAAAAACTCTGCGCCAGGAAGCGCTCGAGGAAATACACTCCGTGAAATGGTTCCCCGCCTGGGGTGAAGACCGCATGTACGAAATGATCGAGAAGCGCCCGGACTGGTGCGTCTCGCGCCAGCGATTCTGGGGTGTGCCCATCATCGTTTTTTATTGCCAGGGTTGCAGCAAGCGGCTCGAAGATTTCAACGCGCTGCGCAATGTCGTGAAATGGTTCGAAAAGGAAGGCGCCGACGCCTGGTACCAACACACTCCCGAAGAATTGCTGCCCGCCGGCACGCAGTGTTCCTGTGGCGTAATAAAATGGCGCAAGGAGAATGACATTCTGGACGTCTGGTTCGATTCCGGCACTTCGAACTTGTCAGTGTTGAGAGGTGCCGAGTGGCCCGCTGACGTTTACCTCGAAGGCCCCGATCAATATCGCGGCTGGTTTCAAAGTTCGCTCTTGGTGGCAACTGGTATTCGCGACGCGGCCCCCTACCGCCGTGTGGTCACCCACGGCTGGACGCTCGACGAGCAGGGCCGGCCAATGTCCAAGTCGCTTGGCAACGCCATTTACCCCATCGAGATCTGCGAAAAATGGGGCGCCGATCTGCTTCGCCTGTGGGTCTCCTCGGTCGAATACCAGGCCGACGTGAAAATGAGCGAGCGGGTCATGACGCAGCTCAGCGAAGCGTACCGCAAGATTCGCAACACCTTCCGCTTCGCCCTGGGTAATTTGGCTGACTTCGACCCGAACAAAAATGCCCTCCGAGACAGAGAATTGCTGGACCAGGACGCATGGATGCTCGGTCGTGCCGACAACTTGGCCCAGCAATGTTTTACTGCTGCATCTGAGTTGCTAGCTCAACCCGCTCAAGGATGGTACGAGGGCTACGAGTTCCATCGCGTGTTTCATGCCTTACACAATTTCATGACCGTCGATTTGAGTGCATTTTATTTCGACATCTTGAAGGACAGACTCTACACATTTGGGCCGCGTAACCATGCCCGCCGTTCCGCGCAAACTGCGGTCTTTAGGATCGCAAGAGCCCTGGTGCGCCTGCTGGCACCTATATTGGTTTTCACCTCAGAGGAAATTTGGAGATTCCTACCAAAGCTCAAGGGTGATCCAGATAGTGTGCACATGACCTTATTCCCGATCGCTGGCGAACTTGTCACGGGTAGTAGGCATCTCGAAGTTAGGGAGGACTGGGGAGCACTCGAATTCGTGCGCGAGGAGGTCTTGAAAAAGCTAGAAGAAGCACGCACGTCAAAACTGATCAACAGCTCTTTGGAAGCCAAGGTGACGCTGGAGATCCCTTCGAACGCGATCGTGTTCGAAAAATACGAAAAATGGCTCCGAGAATTTTTCATCGTCTCACAGGTTGTGCTTAAGAAAGAGCCGCCAGCTGTCCACGATCCGGGACTCCCAGTGCGAGGTCCAGCCAGAGTGCGAGTCGAGCGCGCCGACGGCACGAAGTGCGAACGCTGCTGGAATTACTCGACCCGCGTCGGCGAAAATGCGCGCTACCCGACTGTCTGCGAGCGTTGCACCGAAGCCCTCGCCGAAATCGAAAGCGATACTTCTGCAAATGTGGCGGCGACCTAAAATGTTCACCGCCCCTGTCTCCTCTAACTCCCTAACCTCCTTAAATTCCTTTACTTCCCTTACCTCATGACCTTTCCTTCTCGCCTCCGCTGGCTCTGGCTCACGCTCGCCATCGTTCTCCTCGATCGCGCAACGAAAGCCTGGTTCGAATCGCAAACCGCGGAAGGCTGGCGCGGCGAACTCATCCACAATTTTGTCTATCTGGTGCACAGCCGCAATCCCGGCATCGCTTTCGGCATCATGTCGGATTCTGCCTCCGCCGCTACGCGCATAATTTTGATCCTGGGCTCCGTCGCGGTAATCGCCGTGCTTGCCTGGCTGCTCGTCACCAGCCAGGGTGGCACCGTGATGGCTGCCGCAGGTCTCGCTCTCTTGCTCGGTGGCGCCACCGGCAACGTCACCGATCGCATCCTGCACGGCGCGGTGACGGACTTCTTCGAAGTTTGGTTCGGCGCCTACCGCTACCCGGCTTTCAATGTCGCTGACTCCGCCATCACCATCGGCGCCGTACTCATCCTTGTTGATGTATTATTTGGTTCAAAGCACGATAAAACGCGGTAGGGATTCGCATCTTTCGTTCGGGGGGTAGTCCGTGAGCAGATGGAATCGTTGCAATCGCCGTGAATTTCTCTCCACCGCCCTTGGTGCTGCCGCATCTTTTTCGGTTCTGCCTCCCGGCCACCGCCTCATTCGAAATTTTCCCGAGCCCCAGATGCGTTTTGCTCCATTCCAGTTTCCCGAAGAATTTATCTGGGGCGCCGCCACCGCTTCCTATCAGATCGAAGGCGGCTGGAACGAAGACGGCAAGGGCGAATCCATCTGGGACCGCTTCTCGCATACTCCCGGCCAAGTGAAGGGCGCCGCCACCGGCGATGTCGCCTGCGATTCCTATCATCGCTACAAGGAAGACGTCGCGCTCCTCAATGAATTAAATCTGACCAGTTACCGTTTCTCGATTTCCTGGCCGCGCATCCAGGCTGCTGGCACCGGTGCGCCCAATCCCAAAGGCCTCGACTATTACAAGCGGCTCGCCGACGCGCTCCTCGCAGCGAAAATCCGCCCGCTCTGCACGCTCTACCATTGGGATCTGCCGCAAAAACTGGAAGACGCAGGCGGCTGGCCCAATCGCGATCTCGCCGCGCGCTTCACGGAGTACGCCGAAATCGTCGTTCGCGCCCTCGGCGACCGCATCTCCCACTGGTGCATTTTCAACGAACCCTGGGTCTTCACGTTTCTCGGGTACGCGTGGGGCGTTCACGCGCCGGGGCGCAAGAATTTTGCCGACTGCATGCGCGCCACGCACGTCGTCAATATCGCGCAGGGCCAGGTCTTCCGCGCCATCAAGGCCATCAACTCCAAGCTCCAGGTCGGCACCGCGTTCAGCATGGCCCATTGCCAACCCGCCACTTCCAGCGAGGCAGATCGCCAGGCCGCCGATCGCGCCCACGCCCTTGGTAACATCTGGTTCGTCCACCCCGCTCTCCGCGGCGAATACCCCAAAGCTTTCCCGGGCGAAAATCCGCTCAAACTCATGGGCGTCAAGTCTGGCGACATGGAGCTGTGCCGCGCCCCGCTTGATTTTCTTGGCATCAACTACTACCGCCGCCAGCTTGTTTCCGCCATTCCTCCGGGCTCAGGCGAGGATGCCACTGGGCTTCACAATTCCGACGCCCACCAGGGCCCGCTCACCGATTTTGCCTGGGAAGTTTGGCCCGATGCATTCTACGAACTCCTTATGCGCATTTCCCACGAATACAAAGGCACGCCCATCGAGATTACAGAGAACGGCTGTTCCTATCTCGACGTTCCCGACGAACACAGCCGCGTGCGCGACGACCGCCGCATCGAATTCATGCGCGGCTACCTGGACTCTCTCGGCCGCGCCATGCTCTATGGCGCTAACGTGCGGGCCTACCATCACTGGAGCCTCATGGACAATTTCGAATGGGCCGAAGGCTATGCCCAACGCTTTGGCCTCACCTATGTAGACTTCCGCGCGCAAAAGCGCACCATCAAGGACTCCGGTCGCTGGTACGCCAAGCTCGCCTCCACCGGCAGCCTTACTTAGCCTCGCGCACTTGCTTGTCATCTGGAGCCAAGTCATTACCGTTTTTTTTTGAGGAGGCTTGTTCCCCCACTTTGTATTCCGCCGAGCCAGGCGCACCAGCGAAGAAAATGCGCTGGAATGAAAATTACGGATGCGATACGCTCCGTCCCATGTACAAGCGGCTCCTGGCCCTTGGGATTATCGGGCTGTTCTTCGTTCTGGGTCTCAACTATCTTTTGGTCTACCCCTTGAATCAGACCGTGAGGCGCGAGCGCGAGCGGCAGGACAAGGTTTACTGGAGCACCTTCAACGCCATCGAACATTTCGGCGCGCAACCCGACATTGATTCCGAGCTAAAAGCAAAGGCCGCCCTGGACGAAGCCCATGCCAAGAGCTTGAGCAAGACTCGCCAGCTCATTCTTCAGAGCTACTTTCAGGATCTCGAGCGCTGCTACCAGGGCGACCGCGACGCCTGCAAGAAAGCCAACACCGACATGAATGACGCCATCCGCGCGCCGCGCTGAGTCTGGCGTGATCGCAAGCTAGACGCCGAGAAGAAAAAGGGAGTAAGCTTTGCGCCGACCGTCCCTGGAAATCTCATAGTAGGAGGAAACTATGGCGCGACGCCAATTCTTGGCGCAGCTAGTGGGCTTGCCTTTTCTTTCCTTGGGCGCCAAGCTCGAGGAGCCAAAAAAGAAAACGCTCAAAATCATGATGAAGAGCGCCTGGGGCTCCGACGATCCCACCAAGGCCGGGTTTCCTTTCTTGCACGGACTTGCGCTCGCGGAAGCCGGCCATGAGGTGCAAATTTTCCTTCTTGGCGAGGCCACCTCGCTGATGCGCAAAGCGACTGCGAGCGCCGTCGTGCCCGTTGGCTGGCCTCCGCTCAGCGAAACGTTCGACAAACTTTTCGCCAAACACATTCCCGTCTTTGCTTGAGGAGCCTGCAGCCGGGCCCGTGGGGTCACGGAAGCGGATGTAACGCAATGGGGCGCGAAATTCGGCAATCCCACAATTTTTGTCGGCCTCGTCGAGTGGGCCGACCGCATCATCACGGAGTGACATCTTCTCAATGCAGGAGCCATTCATTTTGACTTCCTGGGCGGCATCCTTCGTTTAGGCTTTCTCAGAGAGTCCAACCAGCAACGTCGCAGCAGGCGACCATGTGTTCTGCGACTCCCGCCACAGCAACAACCAACATGCCTCGGGATAGAAATCCCTGGGCGGAATTTCTAGTTAACAATAATTGCCCGCCCTTTTTCATAAGTGTTGATTCTAAAGGGAGGGTAGACCATAGTCCGGGTAGTCTCTGGCCAGCGCTACTGCTTAGGAGGATCGACGTGAGGACCGGTGTAGTAACCCTGCCGCGTTTTGATTGTGACGCCTTTGCGTGCGGTGCGGACTTCCACCTTGTGATAATCGGCGTTGCGGTTGTTGCCGCGCGGCACGTAGGCCAGGGTGTACTCGTGGCGGGCTTCTTCCGTTATCCGCGAATAGAGCTTTTCCATGACGGCGCTTTGGACAGCGTAATAGATGTCGCCGCCAGAGTCGTTCGCGTAGTTGACCAAGCGGGAAAACTTTCGCTTTAGGGAGTGGCCGACAGCCAGGCTGTATACGGATATATTGTCGTGGAGCAGAGCCTTAAGAGTGTCGGGATACGTGCTGCGGTTAAATTGCGGCCCGTTAAGACCATCGGAGATCAGAAGGATGATCTTGCGGCGGCTGGCTCCGCGATCATGAAGCAACTCAGCGGCGGAATGCACGGCATCGTCAAGGGCTTTAGTTGCGCGGGACCCAAGGTTAGTCGGCGCTGCCTGGGGCGGTTCGCCCACGCCGAGAGGATGGCTCGACGGCGAGGTAACGAAGGGGACTGGGCCGGCGGTAGACGGCCCGCTGTGGTCTTGAGCGTCCTTCAGTTCGGCCCACAGCTTATTGAGATTGCCGGTGAATCCCTTGCCTGGATAGAACGACAGGTCGAAGCGGCAGATGAGGGCTTCGTCGCTGGGACTGATTCCGGAAGTGATGGCGCGCAGACTGGGGGCCATCTGTGCGGCGTCATTTGATTTCAGGTCATCGTCAATGAGAACAACCAGCGAGAGGGGAATAGCCTCGGACGTGAAAATGTCGATGGACTGCTCAACATTGTCATCGAAAATGCGGAACTCTTCCCTCAGAAGATCAGGGACGAGATTGCCGTAACGATCTTTGACCGTGACAGGAAGGACGACCAGGTCAGAATTGACATTGATTTTGGTTCTGGCCTCGCTTTGTTGGGCGGTAGGTTGTGCGCCCTGCGTTTGGACAGGCGAAATTCCTAATATTAATGATTGCTGCGCTTGGGCAACGGCGAAGCCAGCAGCTAGCATTAGGGCGAATAGCCTTCTCGACATGTGAACGGTCCTACGGATCAAATCTTACTGGAAACTCTGACGCCAATTGGTGGAGAAAAGTGGCCTGCATTATGTAGCGGCGGGTGGCGGGCCGCGCTTGCCCCTCTTGCCTTAAAGCGCACTGCGGGAGTACATCACCCACGAACTAATCTTGATTGGAATTGGCGGGACACGTAAGCGAGGGTGCCGCACGGTCGCTTTTGGAAGGGTGCGGGGTTTGACTTTTCTTCCTGTTCATCGGGCATCCACCCGAATGCTCCTTCATGATAATCCGGCAGCAAATTGGGGGCTTTCCCCTATGTGGAATCCCCAACGCTTGGACCCTTACGTACAGAAGGAGGGCCAAGCCATGATAAACGCTGGCGCAGGTCTTGCAAACAAAGGCATAGAACGAATCCTCGAACTCTCGGCGGATGCGCACATACGAAGACGGGGGACGATTAAGGATTCTCCGGAGTTTCACAAGCTAACCGGAGCGATAGCAGCCTACGGGAAAGCGCTCGAGCTTCTTACAGCACTGCAACAGTGGGAGGAATTCTACGAACTGATCGATCAGTGTGACGTGACCTCCGGCATTGCAGCGTGTTAGTGCAGGAAAGGCTGATCCAATATGTGGCGTAGAAATTGTCCCGTCGTCCAGCAACCGATAGCAAAGAAACATGGCATGGAGACGCTGACTTAATGAAGCTTCCGGCGATACACGGTGACGTTGGGAGGCGGCATGAGCGGTTTGTAGCCGCTACTCGAGGTTTCGGGTTTCTCCTGACCCTCGTTTTGCAGCATCCACCCGATTGCCATTGGGCCGCACGTAAAGCATATCTAGCGCGCGGGGAACTGTCGCGAAGTAAACCGGGGCCGGGAAAAATTGGCCGATGCAAGTCAGGGCGTGTGAAGAAAAAATTTGAGAACCATGCGCTAAGACTCGGAGCCCTGGAAGCGCACAGATCTCGCAGCGTGAATTCCGCGCTTTCCTCGTGCCGAGCGCGCGGACAGCTTGGTTTTAAGTTTAGCGCGCTCCCTCCCGCGCGCCGCAGTCAAGGGCCAGAAGTTCACAAAAAAACGACGGTTTCAATCACCTAGCCAGTAATTGGAGGAAAGATGCGTAAGCTGAATGTTCTGCTGATTCTGTGTCTCGCGTTGCTTTTTGGCCCAAGAGTTCAAGGCCAGACCAATACCGGCGTGAATAACGCCGCGTTGAATGGCAACTATGCATTTACTTTCACCGGGGTCAGTGGGAATGGGACCACTTCGTCTGTTTTTGGAGCCGTGGGAAGATTCACAGCGGACGGCGCCGGCAATCTCACCAGCGGCGAACTGGTCACCAACGGCGCAGGCGCCGGGGCCACAAGCGCGCAAGCGTTCACTGGGACCTATTCGATCGGGGCCGACAATCGCGGCGTGATGACCCTGAATTTTTCGGGCAGCTCGGCGAAGCTGGCCTTCGCGATTCTGGCCAATGGGAACGCCCAGTTCATCGAGTTCGATGCTTCAGGGGGGGCAGGAACGATCGGCTCGGGAACTATGGAAAAGGCGGACACCACCGCTTATAGCACGGCCAGAATCACGGGCGAGTACGCGTTTGGCGCCGCCGGTTTTGATAACGCAAATAATCGCGCTGCGATTGAGGGCCGGTTTACTTCGAACGGGACAGGCACTCTCACCAACACAGCGGGGGACGTCAACGGCTATGGCACTGACTATGCGATGAACTTCACGGCGGCGACTTACACAGTGGCCAACACCGCCACGGGGCGTGGCACCATGCGCCTCGCCTTCACGTTTGGCGGAACACCCGACACCATGAATTTCGTCTTTTACGTCGTGAATTCAGGAAAGTTGTTTGTGATGGAGAGTGACATTGTCACGACCGCGACTCCGCTACTAAACGGCGCCGTGGTGCAGCAGCAAATTCCCGCGGGAGGATTCTCCAACGCCTCGCTGAACGGCAACATGGTGATTTCCCTTACCGGGCACTCCGCGTGCGGCACGGCGTCAGGCGTGCCCAAAGCGGTGGCAGGTTTACTGACCACTAGCGGCAATGGCGCCCTTTCGCTGACCTACGACGAGAACTTCTGCAGGGCGCCCAATTCCGTCACCGGTGCCGCGGGAACGTACAGCGTGGCGGCCAATGGGCGTGCGTCGATCCAGATCGGGGGATACAGCTTGGTTGCCTACCTGGTGAACTTGAATCAAATTTTCTTGTTCGTGTCGGACTCCAACGTTTTGTTCGGGTTGGGCGAACCCCAGGCTGCTGGGTCGTTCACCAATGGCGCTCTGAAAGGTACGTATGCCGGCTTTGCGACCGACCCGGTGGGTTTCGGAGTCGTGGTCTTCTCCGGCGAGTTCTCAGCGGACGGCGCCAGCCCGACGGGCACCATGACCGGCACCGAGGATATCGGCGCTTCGAGCGGACCGGTGTCCGGCGCAGCTTTCAGAGCCACGTACTCCGTATCCGCATCGCCAACGAATGGCCGCGGAACCATGACGGTCACTTCCGGGACCGGAGGCAATGCCGTCGTCTATATGATCTCTCCTTCGAAGTTCGTGGCGGTTTCACAGAACGATCCGAATCCTGCAATTCTGGACTTTGAACTATCTTCTGGTGCTCCTGCGTCCGTTGCTCTTTCCTCGATGACGCTGAACCCAGCGAGTGTCAACGGGGGGAATTCTTCCACCGGAACAGTGACGCTGAGCGGCGCGGCACCGGCAAGCGGCGCGACAGTCACGCTTTCCAGCAGCAACACGACGGCGGCGAGAGTGCCCACCAGCGTGACAGTTGCGGCGGGAGCGAGCAGCGCGACTTTCACGGTCAGCACCAGCGCTGTGGCTGCATCAACCACAGTCACTATCACCGCGGCCTACGGTGGTGCCACCAGATCGTCCTCGCTCACGGTCACGCCTGCGGCTCCGCCACCCCCCACTGTCTCTTCGTTGACGCTGAATCCTGCGAACGTTTTTGGTGGCCAATCTTCCACGGGCACCGTAACCCTGACCGGGCCAGCCCCAGCGGGTGGCGCTCAAGTCTTTCTTTCCAGCAACAACGGAGCGGCCAGAGTGCCTTCCAGCGTGATCGTTCCTGCCGGAGCCAGCAGCGTAAGCTTCACGGTCAACACGTCGTTCGTTCTCATGTCAACTTCCGCCACAATCTCGGCTTCGTACAACGGTACAAGCCGGACGGCAACCCTTGGAGTGCTCTTGTAGCAGGTAGTGAGCGTAGACGACGGGCAGCCCGCTAAGGCGGGCTGTCCGCCCAATTTTCGCAGGGCCGATCGCTTCGCTGTTCCGCCCATAGCCCTACTGTCCGTCCCCTGCGCACGCTCTCGCTTGGTACAATCAGCGCATGTCGGCTGGATCTCAATCCAAAATGCATGAGCTTCTGGCGATTGATACTGACGCTGGAACTCGGCTCGACCGCTTTGTGGCGGCCCATTGCCCGGAGCTATCGCGCTCCCGTGTGCAAGAACTCATCGACGGCGGCCTTCTCCTCGTCAATGGCAAACCCGCGAAACCTTCCCAGAAACTTCGCGGAGGGGAACTCATCATCGTGCAGGCCCATCCGCGGCCAGCGCCCCGCGCCGAAGCGCAATCGATTCCGCTCGATGTGCTCTACGAAGACGACGACGTCATCGCCATCAACAAGGTCGCGGGCATGACCGTTCACGCCGGCGCGGGAAACATCTCCGGCACTCTGGTCAACGCGCTTCTTGGGCGCGGGCAAGCGCTTTCGCGGGCGGGTGATCCGTTGCGTCCGGGAATCGTCCACCGGTTGGACAAGGAAACTTCGGGCGTGATTCTTGTGGCCAAGAACGATGCCGCGCACGCGAGGCTTGGCGAAGCATTTCGCCAGCGGGCCATTGCGAAAACGTATATCGCGCTGGTGCAGGGCGTGCTCGGAGAAAAGAGTGGCCGGATCGAGCTGGCAATTGGGCGCGACCCAATTCATCGTATGCGCATGACGACGCAGCGCAAATCCTGGCACGGCGCGGCGGTCGCAAATCCACGCGAGGCGCGCACGGACTGGAAAGCGCTCGCAAAGATCGGCGGCACTACGCTGGTGGAGGTCCAACTCCACACCGGGCGTACGCATCAGATTCGAGTGCACTTCTCCGCGCTGAAACATCCCGTGGTGGACGATACGCTGTACGGCGCAGCAAGGGAGCTGCGTGTGGACACAGTCACGCTGCCACCACTGGGGCGAAATTTTCTGCACGCCGCAAAGCTGGGCTTCGCGCAGCCGCGAACCGGTGCGTGGATTGAAGTGCGCGCAGTGCTGCCGGCTGAATTGCGCTACTATTTGGAGAAACTTTGTGATGCTGCGGGAGAGCCGCAGAGCCGAATTGACGCTGCACTGGCGGGATACCTATAATCGATGCTCATGCGACGGACAATCACTTCGATTTTTTTGGCGTTGGCGTTGTTGCTCCTTCCTCTGGCTGATCGCGCGCAGCAATCCTCCCCGGGCGCCAAGCCGCAAGCGCCTGCGCCGGCACAGCCTGCTCCGCCAAAGCAGGAGCCTACGCAGCAAAGCAAGCAGACCATCACCTCGGTGGTCAACCTCGTGGACGTGCTCTTCACGGTGCTCAACCGCCGCAACAAACTTGTCCCCGAACTGGAAAAGGGCGATTTCAAGATTTGGGACGACAAACTTGCGCAGGAAATCCGTTACTTCAGCAAGCAGAGCGATCTGCCTCTGCGCATCGGCATGCTGCTGGACACTTCGAACAGCATCCGCGACCGCATCAAATTCGAGCAGGACGCCTCGATCAATTTCCTGTTCAGCGTGCTGCGCCGCAACAAAGATGAAGCTTTTGTGATGACTTTCGATGACGAGCCGCAAATCGTCCAGGCCTTCACCAGCGATACGGGGGCCTTGCGCGACCAGATCACCAAAACGCGTGCGGGCGGCGGCACCGCGATCTACGATGCGATTTATGAAGCGTGCGTGAAAGAGCTGAGCCACCCGCCGCGCCCGCCGGGCGACCAGCCGGACGTGGTGCGGCGCGTGATGATACTGATCAGCGACGGCGAAGACAATTTATCCACGCATACACGCGGCGACGCCATCGAGATGGCGCAGCGCACCAGCGTGGTCATCTACACCATCAGCACCAGCACGCAGTGGATTTCCCTCTCCCAGACCGATCCCACAAAAATGGGCGACCGCAAGTATCACCTGACGGACGGAGACAAAATTCTTGAGAACCTTGCGGAGGAAACCGGGGGCCGCGCGTTCTTTCCTTATCATGTCGATGATCTGGACCAGTCGTTCCAGGATATCGGCGACGAGCTCCGCAACCAGTATTCCCTCGCGTATCTTCCGACGAACTACGTCCTGGATGGCCGCTACCACAAGATCCGCATCGAAGTGCCCGAACATAAGGGCTACCAGGTGCGCGCGCGCCGCGGATATTTCGCGCACGCCACGTCCAATCTGCCCGCGACACCAAACACACCCGGCGGCACAATTCAATAACCTGTTCTTGCATAGACTCTGCGCAACGCAACCAGTTTTTTGCACGAGTGGACCTGCGAAGCGACGCGATGCTCAGCTTAGAAACCGTGCACGACGCGAGGCGATGGCCAGTTTTGATTTCTATGGATGAGTGGCATTGCGGAGCAGCACGGCGTCCGAATCCGCGTGCCCGCGCTTGATCCCTAGCTGCGAGCCGTCTTTCGAAAACGCGAAACCGGCAATTCGTTCCGCCGTAAAATGCGTCAGTTGCCGGCGTGGAGTTCCGTCCAGCGGCTGGATCCACAAATTATCCACGCCTTTTTCGCGCACCACGTAGGCAACGGCCTTTCCGAAAGGCAGGAAGGCGAGGCCCACCAAGCCGCGCTGGTCGAATTCGAACGCCGATTTTTTCCCATCTAAGAGCGAATACAAAACGAGCATGACCGTGTGATCCGCTTCGCGGACTTCGATGGCGGCGACCGTTTTGCCGTCGGGGGAGAGTGTGTAGGGATCGGCAGGAGATTTGATGACTGTTTCCGGCGAACCACCCTCGATGGGAATTCGTTTGAGAAAATGGTTTTCAGCGGCGTCAAGGTAGTACAACCACTTACCGTCATTGGAGCAAGCGGACACGCGTTCGTTCAGCCCGAAAGTGAGGCGCGTTAAGTTCGTGCCGTTGGAATCGACGCGCCAGAAATTTGCTTCCGCGCCGCCCGAGCGGCGGAGCGTTCGAAAGACGATATAGCGGCCGTTCCCGCACGAAGTCGCCTCATTCATGGGATACCGGGGTTCGGAGAAAACGACGCGGTCTCCTCCGGCCGGATTCACCATTCGAATGTCCGGACCCTGGACGACCAGGAGCTGCGCATCCGGAGTCCAGTCCCAGCCCCAGGTGGCCAGGTTGGAAGGCAGTTTGATGGGAGTTAATTTTTCGGGCGCGCCACCGGGAGCGATGGCAATTTCAAATTTCCCATGGACTTGGCTCGCGACGATGCTTCGGCCGTCCGCGGAAATATTGGGATGAACGTAATCGTTGGTGTCAGTGGTCAAGAGGCGAAAATCGCCGCTGGGGAAGGAAACAATTCCGAGCTGATTTCGAAGAAATCCAGTGGAGGCGGTGGTCGCAGAAACGAGAACGGCGCTGCCATCGGGAAACCACGAAGGTTCCAAGTAAATGCGATCTTTCGCAATCGCTACTTGCTTCGCCTCACCGCTTGCTGCATCCACGGCAAGGAATCCGCCGAGATCGTGCGGAGTTGGCTGAACGATGGGAATCACGATGGTTTTGCCATCGGGGGACCAGGAAAGCGTCAGGCTATCAGTGAGAATGTCCTTGTGATGGAAGAGATCGCGTTCGAACGAGCCATCCCGCCGGGCGATCTTCAGGTCGGTCACAGCGGAGTCGCCATGCTGGTGCAAGTAGGCGAAGCGCTGGCCATCGGGCGAAAAGGCGATGGGGCTGTCCACGTCTTTGATGAGAAGACGCGGAGTTCCGCCCAGCATGGGGGCGTCGTAGAGGGAAGCGATAGCTTGCTCGGAGTCATCACGACGGACAAAGTAGATGTAGTTGCCATCAGGAGAGAACGTGAGGCCACCGTAGCGCGTGGCCGCGGGCGTGACGACCTGGGTGTTGCTTCCCGTGGGAATGTGCCGGAGCCAGAGGGACTGCAGGCCGTTCTCGTCCAGCACATAGAGCAAGTATTTTCCATCAGGGGAAATTCTGGCCAGGGAGACGTGACCGTTGTTGGTGAGATTTTCGACCGACATTGCTTCAACGGGCAAGGCGTTCTTGTGAGGCAGGAAGGAGTAGATGCCAAAGGCGGCGGCAACGAGGAGCAGCAGAGCTGCTGTGAGCACCAGGCCCGCGCCGAATTTGTTCTTGCTGGCGGCGGCGATCAGGATGGAACTGCTCGAGGGTGTGCGTGGGGGCTCGGTGGGCTGAGCTGCCGGAATGGACACTTGCGTGGGGATGCGTCCCGAAGAGGCGGACACGGACGTAAACTTCCCGGAGTCCAATTCGCGCTGAAGGCGTTTGAGGTCGGCGCGCAATTCAGCAGCGACTTGGTAGCGGATATCGCGATCCTTTTCGAGCGCCTTGTTGAGGATGCGCTCGAGTTCGGGTGGGGCTCCAGGATTCAAAGTGATGGGAGCCACCGGAGCGTGGTGCAGGATGTTATCGAAGACAATGGCGCTGGTGCTGCCGGGGAAGGGGAGCTTGCCGGTAGTCAACTGGTAGAGGACGCTGCCGAGCGAGAAAAGGTCGCTGCGCGGGTCGAGTTCTTCGCCACGCGCTTGTTCGGGGGACATGTAGGAAATTGTGCCGACGGCGGTGCCCGGACTGGTGAGGAGAAGAGTCTCAGGATCGCCGAGCGTGGTCTCACCGCCGAAGTTGGCGTTGTGTTCGGGGAGGAGCTTGGCCAGGCCAAAATCGAGGATTTTGACGGCGCTGCGGTCGGTGACAAAAATGTTGGCGGGCTTGATGTCACGGTGGAGAATCCCTCTTTTGTGGGCGGCGTCGAGTGCGTCGGAGAGCTGGATGCCGATGTCGATGGTGCGCGGAATCGGGAGGGCGCCGAGGGGGAGGACTCGGTCGAGGGTTTGGCCTTCGAGCAGCTCCATGGCGATGAAAGTGCGGCCATCGTGTTCTTCGATGGCGTGAATCGTGCAAATGCCCGGATGATTGAGCGCGGACGCGGCGCGGGCTTCGCGAAGGAAGCGCTCGAGAGCTTGCGGGTCGCGGCGCGTGTCTTCCGGAAGGAATTTCAGGGCGATGCGGCGGGTGAGTTTGGTGTCCTCGGCTTCGTAAACAATGCCCATGCCACCTTTGCCAAGCTGGCGGACGATGCGGTAATGGGCGATGGTGGTGTTGAGCATTGCGGCAGAGCGGAACGAGGATGGTAGTCGGTTGGCGGATTGAGGTCAATTCGTTCTGTGTTATACAATGCCCGAGCTTTTTCCATTTAGACATTTCCATAGAGGAGATTTCACCCTCATGTACTTTAATGACAAACCACGCGCCCTGCCAATTATTCACACAGTGCTCTTGTTCACGCTGACCTGGTTGCTGATGGTGTGCGGGCCTGGGGCGCAGGCGCAGGCGCCAGCGCCAGGGCCGGACATCACTAGCAAGCTAAGCGGGTTCGACTCCTACATGGAGCAAACTCTGAAGGATTGGAATACGCCGGGGATCGGCGTGGGCATTGTGGTGAACGAAAAGCTGGTTTTCGCGAAGGGCTACGGGTATCGCGACTACGAGAAGAAGCTCCCGTTCACGCCGACGACGCTCTGCCAGATCGCTTCCAACTCAAAATTATTCACCGCCGTTTCCGCGGGCATGTTGGTTGAGGAAGGGAAGCTGACGTGGGATAAGCCGGTGCGCGAGACGGTTCCTACGATCCAGTTTTTTAACGACCAGCTCAATAACAACGTCACATTGCGCGACATGCTGTCGCACCGCACGGGCGTGACGCGGCACGATTCGATCTGGTTCAAGTCGCCTTTCACGAGGAAGGAGCTCTTCGAAAAACTGAAGTACCTCGAGCCTCAGGAGCCCATGCGGGAAACCTTCCTCTACAACAACCTCATGTACGCGGCCGCCGGCAACATCATCGAATTGAAATCAGGGAAAACCTGGGAGCAGTTCGTCCGCGAAAAGATTTTCACACCGCTCGACATGAAGAAGACCACGTTCTCCATCTCCGACATGACGCAGAATTCCGACCACGGCGTGCCATTCAAGGAGAAGCGCGACTCGTTTGAGCTGTACAAGATTCCTTTCTATGAAGACACGGAGGGCATCGCGCCAGCGGGCGCCATCATTTCCAATATCGATGAGTTATCGCATTGGCTGATCGCCCTCATGAATGACGGAAAATACAATGGCAAGCAGGTTTTGCCGGCAAACGTGCTGAAAGCCACGCTACAACCGGCCATCGGTTTGCCAAACGCTGCCGGAGAAGCTCTGGGTTATTGGGAGATGCTGAACCCAGCATATGGTATGGGGCGGCAGACCGCGGCCTATCGCGGACACTTGATGACGTTTCACGGCGGCGACCTTCCCGGTTTCCACTCCCAGGTTTCCTTCATGCCCAACGACAAGATTGGAGTGATCGTTCTAGTGATCAGCGATCATAGCGCGCCGCTCTACAACATCGTCAGCTACAACGTCTACGAGCGCCTTCTCGGCATGGACCAGACTCCGTGGAGCCAGCGCCAGCTTCAGCGGCGGCTCGCCGGCAAGAAAGCAGGCACGGAAGCTCGCGCGAAAGCCGGCGGCGACCGCGTCCCGAACACCAAGCCCTCCCATGCGCTGGCCGACTACGCCGCCGATTATGAGAATCCCGCCTACGGCATCCTCAAGATCGGGCTCAAGAGCGACGCTCTGCAATTCGGTTTTCACGCGTTCCAGTTTCCCCTGAGCCACTTCCATTACGACCGCTTTGACACCCCTGATGACGAACAATATGGCCGGTTCTCCCTCAACTTCCGTACCAATCCTCAGGGTGACATTGATGGCGCCGTTATCTCATTGGACGAGGGCGAGGTAGTCTTCACGCGCAAGCCTGAGACGCTCGACCCCGCTCTCCTCGAAAAGCTAGCAGGGGATTACATAACTCCAACCAAGGTCAAATTCCAGGTTCTTTACCAGCCCGGCGCAGGCCTCTCGCTGGCTTTTGCCGGCGGACCTCCGACCAAGCTGATTCCCATCAAGGGTCTGAAGTTCAAGACGCCGCATTTCGCCGATGACATCTACGAGTTCGTGATGGAAAACGGCAAAGTGACCGCTCTGAAGGAGCGCAACCCGGAAGGCGAATTTACCTTCACGCGGCAATAAAGGCGGCCAGCGGAACGCTCGGCGAATTTCCACTAGGAACCAGCGGAGATCTGCCCGAATCACTCCTTGGGCGCGTAGTAGCCTTTGCGCGTAAGGACCTTCAGCTCGTGATCGGTGGTTTCGACTTTGAGTTTGCGGAATTTTCCATCGCGGGCGGAGTTGGATGGGTAGTAGCCCAGCGTGTACTGGCTGCGGAGTTCCTGCGAGATCTGGTCAAACGCCTCATTGAGGTGCTTTTCCGAATTCACCGGGATCATGCGCCCGCCGGTTTCGTCCGCCATTTTCTTGGCCACGCCGGCATTATTTCCTTCACGCGGGTCGTAGACGAGCAACACATGGACTACGGTATCTGTACGTTGCGCAGCTTCGATCGCTTCTTCCACCCGGACTCTGCTGCCGTTATCCACAGCGTCCGTAAGGACCACGATGGCCTTGCGCCCGGCTTCCGTCGAGAGTTTGTCGCCACAAGCCAGATAAACGGCATCGTAGAAATCCGTGCCGATGGCCCCGCGGGTGGGAATCGTGCCCGGAGTGACCATCGGCCCCCCGGCGTTAATCCTGGCCCTGCGAATCGCCCGGTCCAATTGCGCGCGGTCATCGGTGAAATCGGAAAGCAGGTCCACATCCAGGTCGAAGGACATGACTAGGGCTTCGTCGCCCTTGCGCAACACGCGGCTTAAGAAACTCATGGCGCCATCCTGTATGGCCCCAAGCATGTTCTGCTCGCTCCCGGAGGTATCGAGTAGCAGCGCCAGGGTGATCGGCATCGACACTTCCTTCGAGAAAAAGGCAACCTTCTGTTCCTGGTTGTCTTCGGAAATCCTGAAGTCTTCCTTCTTCAAGTCGCCCATGATTCTCTTGTTTTTGTCGCGAACCGTCGCAAACAGGTTCACCAGGCTTACCTGCGACTTGATTACCGGACCCTGTGAGGAGGGCTCTTGCGGCGGCGCCGGCACTGCCAGGGCCACCAGCAGCGCCAGCGCGCATACAACCAATGCTATTGTGCCCCGCGTCACAACCTTCTTTATGGAACGCATGTATACTTTCCTCTGCGAGAGATGCCCAGCCAGAAAAACCCCTTGGGGTCATTGCGCCCTGTAGGATGCCGCCAAGCGTTGCGATGGATGCGTGGCCGAAATCGCCCGCGCGGATAATGGCAATACGAAGTTTGGCTTGAGGACTATGAAAAGTCTACGAAAAACCGCGCTCATGGCGGCCGCGCTGCTGGTGGCAGGGTTGTTCGCCGCACTGATGGCGCAACAGCCGCAGCCGAGCACCGGCAGCTCTTCCTCCACTCAGGATGCGCCATCTTCGCCGCAGCAGAGCGGCAGTCAGACGACCATCAAGGTTCCCGTGAATCAGGTGCTTGTTCCCGTCACCGTGAAGGACGGGGCGGGCAGGCTGGTCCCGGACCTGCGCTTGGACGAATTTCGCATTTTTGAAGACAACGTCGAGCAGAAAATCGCCTTCTTCCGGGCGGATGTCATTCCCATTTCCATGGTCGTGCTTCTGGACAACGACCTGAAATCGAAGGATGCCAAGCAGGTGGGCGAGAGTGTTCGTGCAATCGTTGCCGGCATGAGCCTCAACGATGAAGCCTTCATCTGCCGCTTCGACCAGTACTTCCACCCGGGCAAGGGATTTGCCAGCGACCAGGACAAGCTTCTCACCGAACTGAAGCGCACGCATCTCGACGAGGAACCCTCCGTGGGGCCTACCAGCGCGGCCATTGGCAACGGTCCCTCGATCAACGGACATTCCGCGACCGGGGACGCGCCGAACATCAACGGGGGACTGATAAACCTCAAGGGCCAGCCCACGAAGGCCTTGGATGACGCGGTCTATGAAGCTGCGCAGCTTCTGAAGGACCGTGATCCTGGGCGCAACCGGCGAAAGATCATTCTGCTGATTTCCGACGGCCTCAACGGGCCCAAAGCCAACAAATTCAATTACGACACCACCCTCAAGGAGCTTTTGCGTTACGACATTGCGGTCTACGGCGTAGGCGTCGGCAGCGCTTTTTTTGAGCGGCGATTCGAACGCCTTTCCAAATACGCTCACGCAACAGGCGGCGACGTCTACTATGGTTTAAAGAGCCGGGCGATGGAAGAGCTTTACGGCCACGTCACCGAAGAAGCCAGAAACCAGTACATGCTGGCCTACGCGCCCGGCGGCACGGACCGCGCCAAGGAATACCACGCCGTCGAGGTGCGCGTCAGGCGGGAAGGACTCACCATCCTGGCTCGCCAAGGCTACTACGCGGGAGCTGCGCCGCGATAATCGGCTGCTTTGGATCCTTCCAGCGCGCGTTCGCGAAGATAAAGAAATAGCGGCAGCGCCAAACTCACTCCCACCGCGCACAGCCCGGCAACCGGAAGCCAACGCAACCGCATGCGAAGTCGGCGTCCTTCGATGCTCATGAACATCAGGAGGACCACGGACGAGACCAGGACATCCAGTCCAAAAAAGGCGCTGATGCGGTTGGCGAAGAGTTCGCGGACAAGCAGGCCGAGATGCAAGCCGTTTTCCAAAATCCACGGGATGAATTGCGAATACGGGATGCCGGCGCCAAGAAAGCAAAGGAACAAATAAATATTCTTGCGATTCACGGGATGTTCTCCAGTCCGCGCTCGGTTCAGAAATTCACTGAGAAATCCTTGGACTGCGCTCAGGCGCTCAGGGCCTCTTCGTGCGCCGGGCAAATCGGCCTGTAGGCGCAATTGCGGCAGAGGAACCCCGGCCTGGCCGGGAATTCTCCGGCGCGAAGGTCGGCCGCCACTTCCTGGACGATTTTCTGCGCCTCGTCGAGTTGCTTGGCGTCCCGCGTGGTCTCCTGTCGCTCATTGGTCCGCAAGTAGTGGAACACCAGCCGCACGGGCTTCAGTTCCAATATCTCCTTCACTGCCAGCGCGTACAAGCTCAGCTGCAAGTCCTTTTTAGCGTCCGCATCTTTCCTGGCGCGGCCTGTCTTGTAATCAACGATCTCGACGTCGCGCTTGTTTCCCAAGGCATTGATCTGGTCGATGCGCCCCTTGATGATCACATTGTTCTCCAGCGGCAATTCGAACGTCTTCTCCAACTCCAGAGCTTGCGGCGGTTCGGCCATCATGGCTCCGTGAAACACGCGCAACTGCTCCAGCCCGTCCTTCTTGTATTCTCCTTCCTGATATTCGTCTTCAAATCCCTTCGAATTCCACTCCGTTTCAAAAATCCTGCGCACTTCGTCGAACGGCAGCTTCACGCCTTTGCGCAGTTGGTCCACAAAACGTTTGATGGTTGTGTGCATCACCGCTCCAAAAGTCATCGCCGCCTTCGGCCCTTCCCGCAGCGACCACAAATACCCGAACAGATACCGTTGCGGGCAAGTCCGGTAGCCGCTCAACGCCGACGGGCTCAGCGTCAGCGGCTCCGCGGACGGTGGACGAAATTCCTCCGCCCAGTCCGCGATGCGCGAAAAAATCTTTGCCGGCTCCGGCGCGGCGGAGAAGAGCTGCGCATCTTCCTGATAGTCTTCGAACGCCTGATTCTCATTCACGGGGGGCAGCTTCGGCATGAGTTGCCGCACGTCCTGCCGTTTTACCGCCGGGTCCATCACGATATCTTCGATGAACACCGGAACTTTTCCTTTTTTCTCCGTCACCGTAGTGATGGTCAGCCGTTCTTCCGCACGCGTCAGCGCCACGTAAAACAGCCGCCGCTCTTCCTGGATATGAAACTGCTCTGCTGGCCCGCCCTCTTTCATAAGCTCCACGGGAAATTCGAACACGCGGGACCTCTCCGTTGCCGGAAAAGCGCGGTTGTTCACGCGCAACAGAAACACCTGTGGAAACTCCAGGCCTTTCGCTCCATGGACGGTCATCAACTGCACCGCATCCACCGGCGCATTGTTCTCCAGGCTCACCACTCCGCCAGCCTGAGCGTAGTAATCCAGATATTCGACAAACTCCGCCAGACCGCGCGTTTCGCTTTTTGGTTCCCACTCCTTCATGAATTCCGCCAGTCGCGTGACGTATTTTCGGTCGTGTTCCTTCGCGCTTTTTATCTCCAGCCACTCCGTCACTCTGTCCAGAATCTCCCGTGCGGTGCAGCGTTTTAGAGTTTTTCTCTGCAAGGAAACAAATTCCACAAGTTGCCCGAGCGCGGCATGGGAGCCGTCGAAGGCCAATTCCCCCTGGGGCAGTTGTAAGAGGTCATAGATCGCCTTTTTCTCTTTTCGCGCACGCGTGGCCAGACGCACCAAATCCGCCGCTTCCAGGCGCCATGCCGGCGCCGCCAGCACACGCGCGCAGGCAATGTCGTCGTAGGGGGCGGCAATCAGCCGCAGGTACGCAAGCACATCCCTCACCAGGGGATGCTCCAGAATGGAGAGTCTCGTAATTACAAATGGAATCTTTCGCCGCGCCAGTTCTTCCACCAGATGATCCCGGTGCGCATGCTGGCGGTAGAGCACGGCAAAATCCTTCCAGCGGCGCCCCGCTCCATGAATGCGCTCGAGTTCGTTCGCCACCCATCGCGATTCTTCCTCTGGAGTTGCCAGCTCCACGATGCGGATCTTTTCACCGGAAGGTTTGTTTGAAGAGAGGACTTTCTTGGGGAAGTCCGCGCTCACGGCATTCTGCCCGATCACTTGCATCGCCACGCGCAGGATGTTCGGCGTCGAGCGATAATTCTCCGTCAGGGCCACGCGGAACCGTGCAGAGTCCTGGCCTTCTTTCCATCCCGCAAAGCGCTCCAGGAATAACTTGAAACTCCCGAACGAGGCTCCGCGAAAGCGGTAAATCGCCTGGTCGTTGTCGCCGACCGCCACGATATTCTTGGTCGCGGCCAGCAGCTCCAGCAAGCGCAGTTGCGCGATGTTCGTATCTTGAAATTCATCCACCAGGATGTAGCGGTATTTTTTCTGCAGAGCTTCGCGCAGTTGCGCATCACACTCCAGCAGGTTAACCGCTTCGGTGATCAACGAGCCAAAAGAAACGCGGTTCTTTTCGCGCAGCAATTCTTCGCTGGCCCGGTAGGCGCGCGCAAGCTCCTGCTGTAACGCAACCGTTTCCCGGCGCTCCGCGAGGGCGTCTTCATCCAGCACATCGCGTTCGGCTTCCAGGCGCTCGTCCAACTCAGCGGCGTATTGCTGATAGTCTTCGCTGGACACCAGTTCGTCCTGGCAGCGCGAAAAAAACTCCACGAAGTCGTTCAGGAATTGCCCCGGATCGGCCAATCTCCTGTATTTCTCCAGGCGCAACCGCCGAATATTTCGCCGCAGCAGGATCCAGTGATCGAACTCGTCCAGCATCAGCCGTTGCGGGTCGGCCTCCGCCAGCAGCGTCTCGCAGAAGGAGTGAAACGTCGCCAGCGTCACCGCTTTGCCACGCTCGCCGGTGGCTTTCACCACGCGGGTCTTCATCTCGCCGGCGGCTTTCTTTGTGAAAGTCAGCCCGAGAATGTTTTCGCCGGAGAGCGTTTCATCTGATTGCAGCAGATGGCGGATGCGCTCGGTGATAACGCGCGTCTTCCCGGTCCCCGCGCCGGCAATCACCAGCAGCGGTCCTTCGTCGTGCGTAATCGCGCGCCTTTGCGCCTCATTAAGCTTCAGTCCGCTCTCTTTCAGCGGCTCCATTTCAAACAGCGTCGCCATGACGTAAGCAGGGTATCGGATTTCAGGGCGAAGAGGAAGCGAAGAGATGACTCAATCGGAGCAGCAAGTTCACTCAGGCCGAGGCGAAGCCGCCTTGATTTGTTTACACCAGCTTTCCCACTTCTGCTTGAGGTGCGGAAGTACGAAAGCAAGATTTCGCCGCGCGTTATCGCGGCTGGTCATTGGGTGTGGGAAGTTAACGGCCCACACTCCCCAACGATCGGAATCGGCACAAGAAACTTGCGAAAAGTGGGAGTCGGTAGATACTTCCCAGACGAGTCCGGCTCGGCTACCGTCGGGAGCAACCACGAAAGCGTCACCGCAATCGCAGTGTTCGGATTCGAAGTCAGTTATTTTTCCGAAGCTGAACCCCTCCTCAACAACATCCTTCAAGATAGGGAACCCGTGATAAACCGGCGCTCCGTCCGGAGGATTCAGAAACGCTGCGCCAGCAGCAGACGCACTTGCGGCTTCGTGGTCAACTGCAATAGGTCTTCCCGTTATTATTTCGTCCTTCTTCTTATGAGCCATTTTGCGCCCCTATCGTTGCGACTTCTCGCCGGACGCAACCTGAATGTTGAACTCGCTCGATTTCCTTTTCGGGATCGTAAGCGATTGCCATTTGTCGCCGGCGAAGTGCCGCGCAAGATAAACAATTTGCCCCACATGATACGAATAGTGCGCCGCCTGGCGGTTGATCGCTTGCATGACGGAATGCGGTTCGGTTCGGATGGTAATCGTCCGCGTCAGGTCCGCATCGCTGAGTGGCTCCAACGCCCCGAACAGGAGTTTCCACCCGCATTCCCAAATCTCCATCAATTCCGCGCGCGTCCTTGGCGGCGATTCGAATTCGCTGTCGCGATTGCGGTCCGGTTTCTCGCCATCGCTGGTCAGAAAATCGGTCCAACGCGAGCGCATGTTTCCTGTTAAGTGCTTCACGATGATGGCGATGGAATTGGATTCGGCATCGAGAGTCGCGAAGAGCGCCGCATCGGGGCACTGTGCCATGGCCCGGTCGCCCAGTTTCTTGTAATAGCGGAATAGGTCGGTAGAATCCTTCAAGTAAGATGTCGTGAATTGGTGCGCCATGGCGTCATTTTGCCCCCTCTACGCGGACTGTCAAGCCCGCCAGTGGTGGCCCGCCTTGGTGGCTGGAGTGGGTCACCAAATGCCCTGCTCGCGCAACTAAGCGGGCAGAGTTCGCGGTTCGCAAGAGAGACTCGCGGGTGGTCGAAAGAAGTGCTTGACAATTCGCTTTTTGTTCGCCTATTATTCGTGCGCGGAAATCTCTAAATTCGAAAGGGAGGAAATCATGACCATTGGACAGATGATGCTTGGTGAGTTCGACCAGGAGATGCAGAACACCCGCAAGGTCCTGGAACGATGTCCCGATGAAAAGTGGAACTGGAAGCCGCACGACAAGTCCGGCACCGTCGGCTGGCTCGCCGGCCACGTGGCGACGATGGTGGAATGGCTGCCCATGACGATCAAAACCGAGGAATTGGATTATGCGCCTGTGGGCGGGCCTGGTTTTCAGCCACCGAAGATCGACAATCGAAAGGAATTGCTCGCGGTGTTTGACAAGAATGTTGCGGATGCGCGCGCAGCGCTGGCTAGCGTGAGCGACGCGGAAATGATGAAGAATTGGAGGCTGCTTGCCGGCGGGCAGGAAGTTTTCAACATGCCGCGCGTGGCTTGTATTCGAGGCATGGTGATGAACCACCTGATTCATCATCGCGCGCAGCTTACCGTGTATTACCGACTGGTTGGCGTTCCCGTGCCCGGCCTTTACGGGCCGAGCGCGGATGAAGCGCAACCAGGCGCCGCCGCCGCGAACTGAGCTCTGAATGATTTCCCGAGGGCGGAGAATTTCTCCGCTCTCGGAGTTTTTCCTCCCGCGCACCTTCGTTTTTCCGATCGCGCTATAATGAAGTGAGTTGTTCCGCTGGAGGCTCGCTATGAGCACGGAAACTCCCGTCATTTTGTCCGCGGTGCGAACGCCCATCGGAAAATTTCAGGGCGGTCTCGCTGGATTCTCTGCGCCGGAGCTTGGCGGCAAAGCCGTGGCTGAAGCGATTCGCCGCGGAGGCCTCGACTCGAATCAAGTCGACGAAGCCATTCTCGGCAACGTCGTACAAGCCGGGCTCGGCCAGAATCCCGCGCGGCAGGCGGCGCTCAAGGGCGGCTGTAATCCCCGCGTGGCCGCGATGACCATCAACAAAGTTTGCGGATCGGGACTCAAAGCGGTGGCGCTGGCCGCGCAGGCGGTGCAGCTTGGCGAATCCGAAATTGTCGTGGCGGGCGGGATGGAGTCTATGTCCAACTGCCCGTATCTCTTGCCGCAAGCGCGAACTGGTTATCGGATCGGCGATGGGAAAATTGTGGATTCGCTGATCGCCGACGGACTCTGGGACGTGTATGAAAATTTTCATATGGGCATGACCGGCGAACTGGTTGCCGAAAAGTACGGAATCACGCGCGAAGAGCAGGATCGCTTCGCGTTCGAGAGCCACCAGAAAGCGGTGCGCGCGCGGAAATCCTGTTTTTTTGAAGCCCAGATTCTGCCCATCGAAGTGCCACAGAAAAAGGGCGAACCAATCGTCATCAAATACGACGAATCACCGCGCGAAGATACCAGCATGGAAGCACTTGCAAAATTGAAGCCGGCGTTCAAAAAAGACGGCACCGTGACCGCCGGCAACGCGCCGGGGACGAATGATGGCGCGGCGGCATTGGTTGTTACCAGCGAGCGCAACGCAGCTCGGCTCGGCAAGCAGCCGATCGCGCGAATTGTCGCGCAAGCGGTCAGCGGCGTTGATCCCAAGTGGGTGATGATGGCGCCTGTGGATGCCGTGGAAAAGTTACTGAAGAAAACGGGCTGGGACCGGGACAAGGATGTCGATCTCGTGGAACTGAATGAAGCGTTTGCCGTAGCCGCGATCGCGGTGACGCGGCAGCTCAAGCTCAATCCCGAAAAAGTCAACGTCAATGGCGGCGCTGTCGCGCTCGGCCATCCCATCGGGGCCAGCGGCGCGCGCATCCTCGTTACACTGCTGTACGAATTGCAGCGCCGCAACCTGAAACGCGGCATCGCTGCGCTGTGCCTCGGCGGTGGCAATGCCGTCGCCCTCGCCGTCGAACGTTTCTAATCGCGCACAGACATTTTGCTTAGAGCGAACTCTGCACGGCTGGCAGAGTGCTCGCCGCTGCCTTCAAATCATTGCCGCAGTACGGGCAGAACTTGTCGGACTCGGCGATTTCGCGCTTGCACTGCGGGCAGGAGGGCTGCAGGTTGCATTTGCAATTCGGACAGAAGTTGAACCGCGCGCCCACCGTATTTGCGCATTGCGGGCAGGGATACGGCAGCGGCTCGCGCATCAGTAGATAAACGATGAGACCAATGACGCCCCAGGTGGGCAGGAAAATGATCACCAGGATTGTCCAAAGAGCGGAGTTCATTCCGCGCCTTTTGGCATCGCGGTTCACGTAAGCGATCATGAAAATGAGGCTCGCCACCACCAGGGAGATACCTGTCACGATTCCTGCCACAGCCACAGAAGCCGTGGCGGGGTCGTTCTTCAGGTCCGGCGGAAAAATCTCGCCGCCGAAGCGAGCCGCGTTCAAGTTGACGAAGAGGGCGATGGCTTGTGCCATGAGGAAAAGCACGATTACCAACACGATTAGCCATCGCGGAATGATTCGAAACTCGTCCCAGAAGCGGAGATTCTCTTTCTTCCTGCGAAGGCGGATCAGCCGCATCCTCTCGTTGAATGAATCACTCACGCGTTGTGAATAGTCCGGCATAACTTTCCTCTCTCCCGATGTCCCAGTTACCTGCCCTGCCTCATCCAATCCTGTTCGGCCTCCCGGCGTGCGTTTTCCATCAGCAAGACAACAGCGACGAACACCGCGGGAATCGCCCACCACAAGCCAAAACCCAGCTCCCACACGAGCTTCGGAACTCCAGTGCGCTCACCGAACCACGCGAAGAGCCGCCAGACATAAGGCGCGCTGGCGATTCCGAAGGCCCATGAAACCGCACAAGTAAACCAGAGCGCTCGGCGCTGCGGTTCGCGTTCGCGCAATTCCATGGCGCGCAGACGAACGCGGAACTGTGTGCGGCTGGCGAGCCCGTCGGGGAGGGGAATCGCGGCAGTACGCAGCAGCTGCAGAGCGCGATCGGTGTGGCGCACATGCTCGGCGCAGAAGTCACACTCCTCGAGGTGCGCGCGGAGCCAGTTGCTGTTGGCCTCCGCTATTCCTTCAACGCGCGCCTGAGCAATCAGTTGCAGGGCACGGCCGTGGACGTTGGCGCTCATGAGGCAGCACCTCTCTGGAGTTGGCTGCGCAATGCTTCGAGGCCGCGGTAGAGGCGCGACTTCACGGTGGACAAGGGAACGCAGAGCACACCGGCCATCTCGTCGATCTGCAATTCTTCCTGGAACCGCAGGACGAGCACCTCGCGGTAGATCGCTGGGATTCTTTGGAGCGAAGCCTGAACGTTTTCTTCCGACTCCTGGCTAAGGACCTGGTGCAGAGGCGAGGGTTCCTTTTCGTTGGCGAGTTGCAGGGGATGGTCCTGTTCGGGATCGGTCAGCGTATCGAGGCTTTGCGCTTTCTTGGAGCGCTGCCAATCAATGACCAGGTGGCGGGCGATGGCGAAGAGCCAGGCCTCGAATTTGGATTTGCCGTCGTACTGATGGCCGCGCTCTAGGACGCGGATCCAAGTTTCCTGGAAAAAGTCCTCGGCGCGGTCTTTGTTTCCTGTGACATAGAGGAGATAGCGGAAGAGGCGGTATTGATACTGCTCGATCAGGCGGTCGAGCAGATCGGGGTCGCGGCGCCGGAGGCCGCGCGCGATGGTCTTGGTTTCATCGGTCATCAGCATGGAAAAGAACAGGGTCAGACACGACGTGGCCGGGGTTCCGAAGAAGCTGGACCGTTGTGGCGTCAAGCATGAGATTGTGGCGCTCATTCTAGCTGGTATACGGGAGAGCGTGCCGAAAAGACGCAGATGGCGGAGAGGGTACGGAGACAATGGTGCGGGGGTACCCCCCGGCATTCTGCATGAATATCAAAAGAAAAGACTTAGAAAATTTGCAATTCGTAACTGATTGATTCTAAAGGGTAGAGCATTGGCAGTGACCTCGGAGCAATATGCAACCGAATCAAAAAAAGCAGTTAGGTCTGAAGAGTGGAAGTTTCGGTTGCTGAAAACCCCCAAAGGGTGGCCATCTAGCGGGACGCAGGTATCTACAAGGATAAGTATAACACGGATTAAAACAAAGTCAAGCGGAAAATTTGTGTGCTAAGTCTGGACGGCCAGAAAGCAGGTTTTCGCCAGCCCAGGAACGAACCGGAATTGTAGTAGACTCACGCCTGTCATGTACTGCCCACAATGCAAAGCGGAGTACCGGCGAGGGTTTGTGCGCTGCGCGGACTGCGATGTGGGGTTGGTGGAGGATTATGTCGAAGCGGTACGTCATCACCTCGCAAAGAAGGTCGCCTTGTCGGACGACAAGTATGGGGCGCGTCTGTGGCGCGGGAGCGACCCTTATTTTTATATGGAGCTATTGGGGAGCCTGTGGACCAAAAAGGTTGCTTGTTACGGGGCGCCGGAGAATCCGCCGATTCCCAAGGCGCTGAGAGGAGCGCAGTTCGGCAATGCGGATCCTGGCGGATTTGAGGTTTGGGTTTCGGAAGAGGATTTGCCCTTGGCAAAATGGATTTTGGACTCTGCTACCGAAGAGCACGATAGAAATCCGCCAGAAGAACGCGCTGCAAACATAGCGGACCGCGAATTATCGCCCGGGAGCGCGGGAATCTGCCCTTTGTGCTTTGCGGAATTCGCCACGGCTTCTCAGCATTGTCCAAACTGTGGAGTTCCTCTGCGCGTGCCGCAATCGGACAGGTCCGTGGAGGATTCGGCCCGATTGCTGTGCAACATCGATCATCCGAAATTCATTATGGACTTGAGGAAGGCACTCGAGGCGGCGGGCATCCCGTATAACAATGCGAGTCTCACGAGCGGCGGCATCATCCCCGGCATGTACCGCAGGCCGGATTACACGGTTGTGGTCTTGGAGCAAGACTTCGAGCGAGCGACACAAGTGATGTCGCGTCTCTTGCAACACTGGGAGTTTGAACCGAGCGCAGGTTTCACCATCGGGAGATATCCGTTCCTTGACTACGGGCTGGAGCTGGCAGCGAAAAAGGGCTGGGATCCCGAGGACATTTCAGTGCAGGTTTGGTCTGGCGAGAACATCGGGCTGGTCGGAGGCATCGGCTTGGCGCTGCAGGAACACGAAATCCCGTACCGTATCGAGACGCAGCCATTGGGGACCGCCAAGGTATTCAGTCATGCGGAAGACGAGGCACGGGCACGGGAAATTGTGCGAGAAGTCGTGGAAGGCGCGCCGCCGGAATAGGTTATTCGTGATGGCTCAATCGAAAGAAGCGGCGGTGGGGCTTCGCGTGCATTCGGGTTGGGCGGCGGTTGTGGCGGTGCGTTTGGAAAAGGGCGCGCCGGTTGTCCTGGCGCGGCAACGCGTCCACCTCGTCGAGACTTTCACGTATGAATTCCGGCAGCCCTATCACACGGCGGAGAAACTGTTGGCGGGGCAGGCTGGCGAGTTTATTGAGCGAGTCCGCGATGAGGCGAGGCGGTTGGCGCATCGCGCGATTCATGGATTGCAAAGCGACTTGCAAAAACAGGGCATCGCGGTGAAGAGCTGTGCATTACTTCTCGCGTCAGGAAGACCGCTCCCTGCGCTGGACAAGATTCTTGCTTCGCATGCGCTCATTCACACTGCCGATGGCGAACTTTTCCGCGAAGCTCTGCTTCATGCGAGTGTTCGCTGTGGCCTGCGCGATTTGAGAATTAAAGAGGAGGAACTTCTGGACTGTGCCGGAAAGGCTCTGCGTCTCAAGGGTGATGGTCTGATGCGGCGGGTTACCGAGCTTGGCCGATCACTTGGGTCGCCGTGGTCACAGGACGAAAAGTTCGCCACGATCGCCGCGTGGTTCGCCTTGAAAGCTCCATCGAAAACTTTTTCCGGTAAGCAACAAGAGTTCACGGCTGCTTGACGATTCCGCGCATCCCGTGATTCTGTTGCACCGGCGTTCTGTTGGGAGGTTTCTTGAACCTTGCTGATATTAAAACCGTGGCGGTATTGGGCGCGGGGACGATGGGGAATGGGATCGCGCATGTGTTTGCGCGAGCCGGATACAAAGTGATTTTACGGGATGTGGAGCGTCGGTTTCTGGAACGCGGGTTGGAGACTGTCGGGAAGAATCTTGACCGGGAAATCAACAAGGGGAAGATTGCGGAGGGGGAGAAGGGAACTGTTCTTGGCCGCGTGCAGGCCGTGACGGAGATGAGGGCGATTGCGGCGGCGGATTTTGTTGTCGAAGCAGTACCGGAGAAAATGGAGACTAAGCGCGCGGTGCTAGGCGAGGCGGAGGGGATTCTGCGGTCCGAGGTCATTATTGCTAGCAATACGTCGTCGATTTCGATGACGGCGCTGGCGGCACTGACGAAGCGGCCGGACCGGTTTGTGGGGATGCACTTCATGAACCCGGTGCCGGTGATGGCGCTGGTAGAAGTGATTCGCGCGCTCCAAACGAGCGACGCGACGTTTGAGACGACGATGAAGCTGGCGGAAAAGCTGGAGAAAAAGCCGGTGGCGGTGAATGACGCGCCGGGATTTGTGTCGAACCGTGTGCTGATGCCGCTGATCAATGAGGCGGCTTACTGTGTGATGGAAGGCGTGGCGACGGCGGAGGCAGTGGATGCGGTGATGAAGCTGGGAATGAATCATCCGATGGGGCCGCTGGAGCTGGCGGATTTTATTGGACTGGATGTTTGCGTGGACATCATGCACGTGTTGCAGGAAGGGCTCGGCGACCCGAAGTACCGCGCGTGTCCGCTCCTGAAGAAATATGTTTCGGCGGGGTGGCTGGGGCGGAAGTCGGGCAAGGGATTTTACAACTACCCCGCGTAAGGGTATTAAGGTGGGCGAATATAGGGCGAAAATAGTGTTTGCTTTTTGTTCGCCATGGTGGTAATTTGGGCCTCGCGGTTTTCAACAGACGCACCGTGCGCGGCTTCTCGAGGAGTGCTTTAAGCTGTTTGGAGCCTTTGGCGAGCGAAGAGAGATTTCTCGCTTCTCTCGAAATGACGGGATAGCCTACGGGACGAGCGGGTGCGTGCGTCGAGAAGAAGAGCGGGCGGCTGAAAAAAGGGATGGCGCGAAGATGAACCGAGTGGTAAGCTCCACACTTCGTTACGTCCCACGGCCAGAGCGGCCCGCCTTAGAAGGCGGGCGCTACGGGGCACTCGCGAGCGGGCCAGATTCTTGTGAGAAATACTGATTAGGATTCGAGTTTCCAATTTCCTCCACCGAGGTGTGAAATGACAGACGAAAAAGAAAAATTGCTGGCAGCGGCGATATCGCAGATTGAAAAGGACCACGGCAAAGGCGCGATTATGAGACTGGGCAGCCGGGACATTCTGGTGCCCGTCAGTGTAATTCCCAGCGGATGCCTCTCGATTGATGCAGCGCTGGGCGTGGGCGGTTTCCCGCGCGGGCGCGTGATCGAGATTTACGGCCCGGAATCCGGCGGCAAGACGACCATGACGCTGCACGTGATCGCTGAAGCGCAGAAGCTGGGCGGGCAGGCGGCGTTCATTGACGCGGAGCACGCGCTGGATCCGGTCTATGCGCGGAAGCTGGGCGTGGACGTGGACAACCTGCTGGTGTCGCAGCCGGATAACGGCGAGCAGGCGCTGGAGATCGCGGAGACGCTGATCCGCTCGGGCGGGGTGGACATCGTGGTGGTGGATTCCGTCGCGGCGCTGGTTCCCAAGGCGGAGCTCGAAGGCGACATGGGCGACCCGCAAATGGGATTGCAAGCGCGGCTGATGTCGCAAGCGCTGCGCAAGCTGACTGGCATCGTTTCCAAATCGCGTACCTGCTTGATTTTCATCAACCAAATTCGCGAGAAAATTGGCGTGATGTTTGGCAACCCGGAGACCACGACGGGTGGGCGCGCGCTGAAGTTCTATGCGTCCATGCGCGTGGATATCCGGCGCATTCAGGCCATCAAGGAAGGCGACAAGGTGGTTGGCTCGAGGACGCGCGCGAAAGTGGTGAAAAACAAAGTGGCGGCGCCGTTCCGCGAGGCGGAATTCGACATCGTTTACGGCGAAGGGATTTCGCGCGAAGGCGACCTGATCGATCTAGGCGTGGATAGGGGCGTGCTGGAAAAGAGCGGCACGTGGATCAGCTTCGGCGGCGAACGCATGGGCCAGGGCCGCGAAAATGCACGAATTTTTCTGAAGGAAAATAAGGACATCCGCGACAAGCTGGAAAACGTGCTGAGGAAAAAGCTGGAAATTCCGATGCCGGGCAATTCGAGTGCGGCGGTGGCCGGGCCGAACGGGCACGCTGCTTCCGCACAATCGGAGAAGGCGCCAGTAAAGGCATCAGCGGCTGGCGCGGGCGCGGATGCGTCGAAGGCTCGGCCAACGCGGTAAGGGCAACGGTACGATGATGGTTCTTTTCGCGAGACAATCTTTGTCACGGCGTTAGGCCTGCATGACACGAGCCAAATGGTGCGCGGCACCGTATCAAGATGCGACGGAGCCTTGTACTTTCGCGCTGGACCGCCACGCTCACCGGACGGAGGTTCAGGCCCCTGCCCTGACGGTCAGCTATTCAAAACAAAGCACATAGCTTGGTACTGGACCTAGACGGCTATTGCGCAGCAGTAGCTTAAAGGCGAAAATATGTCTCATCCTGAGAGGAACTGTTTCTCTTAGGTACTGCGGGTGTGATGCGGTTTGGGGCTAAGTCGCATCAAATGAGTACAGCCCTGATTGGCAGATGGGATGCAACATCCCTAAGCAGCCGTTTCGTCAGCGGCAAGAAGCCAGTTACGGGAACGAACGAGTTTTGTGAATGTTAGTTGACCACGCTGGTAGCGTAAGGTAAAACTCTGACCCCAGAGTATTCTCAGCGTGGACTCGGCCGGGGTGGGTCGACAGGATCGCGGTTACACAGAAAAGGTGGGAACGGTGAAGCAGTTTGTAAAGGCAACTCTTGCGACGGTGCTGGCAGCGACATGCGCCATGCCACTTCCGGCGGCGCCAGGTGCGGGAACACCTGTTGCACGCGCTCACAGGTATCCCACGCGCTATCGCGGCGGAGTGCCGACCTTTGCGGATTCCTCAAAAGCTGACGACGCCGCGTATGATGATCCGGTCGTGCGCGAGGCCGCGGTGTCCGCTTTGGGCCGATACAATGGAGCGGTTGTCGCTGTGGATCCGAACACCGGCCGAATCCTAACTGTCGTGAACCAAAAAATCGCATTTGGCGACGGCTACATTCCATGCTCCACAATCAAGCCGACCATCGCACTTGCCGCGCTCGAAGAAAACGTCATCACGCGCGACACCATGCTCAAGGTGGGCCGCCGGAAGTACATGAACCTGACGGAAGCGATGGCGCACTCTAACAACGTTTTCTTTGAACAGCTGGGGTCGCGCATGGGATTCGACACGGTTTCCAAGTACGGCCGACTGCTCGGCCTCGGGGAACTCGCGGGCTACAATCTGCCTGATGAACATCCGGGTTCGTTTCCGACCGTGGCGCCGCCTTACGGCGGAGTCGCGCGGATGTCCAGCTTTGGCGAAGGGATTCAGGTAACTCCGCTGCAACTCGCGGCGCTCTCCGCGGCTTTCGCAAATGGAGGAACTCTTTATTATTTGCAATACCCCCACACGCGGGAAGACGTCGAGAATTTCACGCCGCGCGTGAAGCGCGAATTGAACATTGCGCTGATCCTTCCGGAAATCCGTGAAGGCATGCTCGCCGCGGTGCTGTATGGCACCGGCAAATCGAGTTTCGACCGGGGCGGCGACGAGATGCCGCTGGGCAAAACGGGGACTTGCGACGACCACACGACACCGTCGAGGATCGGATGGTTCATCACCTACGCCGACGACGCGCATCCGAAAATCGCGCTGGCGGTTCTGCTCCGCGGAAATACTCGTAGCGTGAAGGGTCCAACCGCCGCCGTTGTGGCAGGGCGGATTTACCGCAAGCTTCGCGAACAGAATTATTTTGGGGAAGGTTCGCACGCCGTCGCGGTCAACACCGGTAACTAAATCAGCTTAACTTTTTGAGTGCCGATTTTTTTGCGCTGCGGACAATCTCCGCAGCGTTTTTCTTTTAGAAGGGCAAGAATTCAGGTCTTGAGGAGGCCGAGCAGATCGAGTTTTTCCCGAAGCGCATCGAGCGTGCATGGCTTCTGGATGTATTCATTGGCGCCTGCGTCCATCGCTGTGCCGAGATGTTCATATTCGGAATTTGTCGTCACCATGATTACTGGAAGCGGGTCAAAGATGTGCATCTCGCGCACGGCACGAATGAAATCGATGCCACTCATCACCGGCATGTTCCAATCGACCAGCATCAGATCGGGAGGAGGCATCTCTTTCAGACGCTCGAGGGCTTCGCGGCCGTCGGCGGCCTCCACGGCCTGAATGTCCATTTTCCGCAAATACTCGCAAAGGATCATTCGAATGGTCTTTGAATCTTCTACAACGAGAGCACGCATGAGGTCTCTTTTCCACGCAGAATGCACCGCTTGATAGGAATTCCTCCGTATCTTTTCCGCTCAAAGAAACGCTCACACCAGCGGTCCTTGCGAAGCGCCTGGACTACGAAGGTTTGCGGAGCCGAGTGAGAGTATTCACAAGAACCGTATAGTCTTTCCTTCCTTCCTGACCGGTCGCGGCGATCTCGGTCAATATTTCGCGGATGGCATCGACCAGGGAGAGCAACGCGGTGATGATCTCCTGGTTGGTTACCAGGGCTCCGTCGCGCAGAGGAACCAGCAAGCTCTCCCCCGTGTGCGCGAGTGCACCGAGTCTTGTGAAGCCGAGAAAGCTGGTGGCCCCTTTAATCGTGTGCATGGCACGGAAGACTTCAGCCAGTGATTCCCGCGAACTGGGATTCTCTTCGAGCTGAATCAGGTGCCGCTCGACCTGGTCTGCCTTTTCATTGCCCTCTTCAACAAATTCCATGACGATGGCGCTCATGTCCCCCATAAAAACGGTCCTTTCCTTAACTATGCTTAAACTCTTTCGGATGCAGGCCTAGCGAGTTCCCCTAAAACTCATTGCACAACGGCGGAATGCCGCCGCCGCGACCGCGCGAGAACCGACCTCACGCGAGCGGCAAGGCGGCGGGGCTCAACCGGCTTCAGGATGTAGTCATCGACTCCGGCTTCAAGCGCTTGCGCTTCTTTTTCGACGTCGGTTTCTGAGGTCAACATCAGAACAGCGATACCGCGCGTGGCGGCCTCAGCCCGAAGAGCTTTGACCATGGACATGCCATCCATACCTGGCATGTTGTAATCCGTCACGATCACGTCCGGTTGGTCGCGCTTGGCGGATTCCAGCCCCAAGTTTCCATCCTTGGCCACCAAGACTTGGAAGCCTTCGAGCTCCAGGAAATACTTCACCACCGAAGCGATTGTGCTGCTGTCTTCCACAACCAGCACCAGCTCTTTCCCTTGTGCCTTGCCCGGCGTGCCGGCTTGATTTCCCGCGGGAGCCGGCGCTTCATCCGGCTCAAGTTCCGACTCTTGAGTATCGCGCGCAAATGCATTTGAGGCCGTCTGCTTTTTGGGTTTCTGTTGCCGCGCTGCTGCGCCGTCACGCGGAGGGGTTGAATGACCGGTCTCTGGCCTGGTCGCTTCTTCCTTGTGGGCAGCCGTATCATCCGCAGCCACGACGCGGACGACATCTTCTAGCGTTGTGAGGCCCTGAGCCGCCTTGAGAATTCCATCTTCGAGAAGAGTGCGCATCCCTGCGTCTCGCGCGGCTTTGCGAATGGCGTGTTCTGACGCGCGCCGGGAGATCAGCTCGCGCACTTCATCGTTGACGACCAGCAGCTCATGAATCGCTATGCGGCCTTTGCTGCCCGATTGCCGACACTCTTCACAGCCACGGCCCGCTATCCACTTCGCGTTAGCTGGCAAGCGCGAAGCTCCGCCCGCTTTTTCAATGGCGTCCGCACTGGGCGGCTGGGCAACACCGCAGGAAGGGCAAGGACTGCGGACCAACCGCTGAGCGAGAATGCCAATCACGGCGGACGCGATTAGAAAAGGCTCGATCCCCAAATCCAAGAGCCGGGTGATAGTCCCTGGCGCATCGTTGGTGTGCAGCGTGCTCAACAACAGGTGGCCGGTTTGTGCCGCCTCCAGCGCAATACCGGCGGTTTCCTGATCGCGGATTTCTCCCACAAGAATAATGTTGGGATCCTGGCGCAGAATGGATCGCAGCCCGGCCGCGAAGGTCACACCGGCTTTGGTATTGATTTGGACCTGGTTTACGCCATCGAGTTGATACTCGATGGGATCTTCCACCGTGATAATGTTCTTGGTCGGAGACTTCGCCCAATTCAGAGCGGTGTAGAGCGTCGAGCTTTTCCCGCTTCCAGTTGGCCCGGTAACCAGGATCATTCCTTGCGCCCGCGACAACATCAATTGAAACCTGTGTTGATTTTCGGCAGTCAGCCCCAACTGCTCCATCGTTATCTGCGCGCGTTTGCTATCCAGAAGGCGGATTACAACTTTTTCGCCGAATTGTGTCGGGAGGGTTGAGACGCGAAGGTCAATGCGCTTGCCCTCGTATTTCAGCCGGCTTCGGCCGTCTTGAGGGCGGCGGCGGTCCGCAATATCCATGCCCGAAATGATTTTCATCCGGGAGATGGTGGCTTCCAATTGATTTCTGGGAACCTTCATCACTTCGCGAAGCAACCCGTCCACCCTGTAGCGAACCTGCAGGTAACTTTCTTTCGGCTCCAAGTGAATGTCGCTGGCGCCATTCTTTGCCGCGCCACTCAAGATCAGGTTCACGAGACGGACAACCGGCGGCATTTTGGTGTCCTTGGCCAGTTTTGCCGGATCGACTACTTCGATTTCGGAATCTCCAACCGTTTCCACCTCGCCTTGCACGTCGGAGCCGCTCAGGACATCCGAGGGTGTGGAAACTTCTTCCGGATAAATCTGCTGGATCAAGCTTTGGATTTGAGTGTCGCCCGCGACGACGGCTAGCACTCGCTTGCCGCTGCGAAACTCCGCATCCTGAATGGTTGAATAGTCCATGGGGTCGCTAATCCCCAACCGGAGGATTTTCCCGAGGAGGCTCAGAGGTATAACCCCCCGCTTGCGGCAAAAATCAGAAGGAAGAAGAGTTGCCACTTCGGGCGCCACCTCCGGCAACTCCGAACCGAGCTCTTCCAAGCGCATACTCCTAGCGATTGCCGCAACTATTGCATTTTCATTCGCCAATCCCATGGTTGCCAGAGACTGACTCAACGATGTCCCGTTTTTCTCCTGGGCTTCCCGAGCGCGAGCCAGGCCGGCAGCATCGATGATTCCTGAACGCACGAGTACTTCACCGATTCCCGTTTCTTTCACCGGATATGCCATCCAATCGACCCCTGAATAGGCGCACAAGACATATGGTCGAGCGAGTCCCCTTGTGCCTGAGTAAAACCAATTGCATGCGATGAGCCAACAGCTAGTCCTCCAGGGGCATTGGTTAACTTATGGAAAACCAACAATCTAGGGCGAACGATGACGCTGCTGAGTGTGCCGACCTTCCCGCTTCGGAACACCTGGGCCACTCTGAAACATGCTCCCTGCCTTGCATGACGAAAGCTAAACCTCTTAATGGCGCTAGTTAAGCTCGCTCACACCATTCACGTCTGGCACGCAACCTGCTCTCTGGTATGTTGGTTGGACTCTGAGACGGGAATCGGGCAGAGCAAAAAGGGTTCACGACTCGTACAACGCGAACCCAGTAGTCCCCGGCAAGACGGGGGGACGGTACTTCTTCACAAACCAATCAGCCGTGATTCGTTACAATTCCGGCGGGGCTGCTTTGCTAACGAGTCCGCCGATCTAGAACCGACGTTGGTGCCGTCGG
>WNGH01002484.1_pt1 | contig 46527 bp, 40 predicted proteins | sample 5400631 | NCBI WGS metagenome assembly WNGH01 (sample SAMN13153373, study PRJNA577476) | soil metagenome | isolation source: 115 cm soil or saprolite under Garry oak tree replicate 1 | place: USA:California | collected 2016-06-15 | reverse complement strand
AAGCAACAGTAAGTCCGATTCCGCGAGGCCGCTGGATAAAACGGGCACGACGGCATCAGATAGCGCGAACAAAGGACACCGGATAAACATCCGGTACCGGACAGAGAAAAGCCCCGCGCACAAAAAATCTGACACACTCGACCGTCCCGCTGAGCACCCTGCAGGACCAAGCCGAGCGGCCCGGGGAGATCCCCGGCATCGGCCCCGTCGACCCGGCTCTAGCCCGCGACCTGGTCGCCTCCGCCGCCCGCAACCCCAGGAGCACCTGGTGCGTCACGGTCACCGACGATCAGGGACACGCCATCGGGCACGGCTGCGCCCGGCCCGAACCCAGGAGCCGCCGCCAGCGAGCTGGGCCCGGGCCGCCCGGCGGAAGCCGAAGCGGGACCGGGAACCGGGACGGCCCCGGGTTCGCCTTCACCCCCGCCAGCGAGCCCGGGCCGCCCGGCGGCTACGGCACCTGGCGGCTGCGGACCGGGGAAAGTGGCCCGGACCTGCTCGTCACCCTGGACCCGATCTCAACCCAGGACTGCGATCACCGGTTCGAAGCCAAGGGCCACGACCCCGGGGTCAAGCTCCGGCACCTGGCCCAGGTCCGGTACGCCACCTGCACTGGGCCGGTCTGCCGCAGGCCCGCTGCAGGGTGCGACTTCGAGCACAACGTCCCGTACGAAGCGGGTGGCCGGTCGTGCTTGTGTAATGGGGGCCCGAAGTGCCGTCACGACCATAGGCTCAAGCAGCATCCCCGGTGGCGGGTCGATCAGCGCCCGGACGGCACCTTCCGGTGGACCGTACCGTCCGGGCGCCAGTACACCAGCGAACCCACCCGCTACCCCATCTAAGGCACAGGTCCAGGACCAGATCCAGCGCTCCGACTCACTAGTACGCGCCGACCGCATTCCGTCCGGCCCCACCACATGGAGTTCCCAAGGAACGGTCTCTCGGCAGGCGGCCGACCCAGCCTCGTACGGCCCGGCAGGGGGGCGCCCTTTGGTGTTTCAGCGTGCCTGGGGATGTTGACTTGGGCGTTGGCCACTGCCGGTTACGAAGGCTTGCGCACTGATTCTGGGGCGGTTGGCCTGGCTCAGATCTCGCCTGTCAGGAGAGCAGCCAGTAGACCTCCGTCCACTGCTGAGCCGGATCGTCGTTGTGCGGTCCGTAGATTTCCCAGCGGGTGCCGTCCGGTTGATGCCCGTGTGTGGCGCACCAGCGGAGAACGGCGTCATGGGCCGCCCCCAGGTCCCCGAAAGGGCCACGGTGGACGGTCATGGCCGCGGTCCCGGCGGGCAGCGCAGATGCCACCACCTGGCCGGTGAGCGGGCACGGCTGGTCGAGCAGGACGCCCACCTCTACCTCCGGCACGCTGTTCAGGTAGAGCATGACGTTGCGGCATCCCCGGTAGATCCCGCCCGCGTGCAGGCAGTCCCACACCTCACCAAGAAGCTGCCCCCACAGCGCGGGGAACTCCCGCCATGTCGTCGTGGCTGCTACGACGGCGGTCGGACGGGACTCGACGCCGGTGAGGCTCACCTCGTAATCCATCCGGCCATTATCGCGGGTTGGCCAAACCGTCCCAGAGGTCATTGCGCGGCAAGCCTGGTCGTGGCCCGGGGCGTCCGGAGGGCCAGCCGGGCATGACGTTGCGGCACAGGCCGACGTCGCCGGCCAGGAGGTCACCCGCGAACCAGGGGTGTGCTGCGGGTGCGGGCCGATCTGGGCGGCGCCCCCGTGGCGGGGACCGGACGCCGTCAGGTGCCCGGCCTGCCCCCGGCGCGGATCGAGGTCACCGGGCACCGCCTGGTACCGAAGGTGTGCGCGTGCCGGACGGTGACCAACGCGCCCGCCCCGGAGGGGTGAACGCGCCGGTGCAGTACGGGTCCCGGCTGGCCGGGATCGGGGTGTAGCTGTTCCACGGGCAGTTTTTGTCCAAAGTCCCGCACCGTGCAAGCCTTGCCGGACCTTTTCGGGGTGGTAGTGCCGGCCGGTCGCACTGGACGCACTCGGCGTCCACCGCCTCGGCGTGCTGCTGACCGTCCACCGCCGCCGCGGGGTGGCAGGCGTGGACGCCGCCGGGATCCTGCCGGAGTTCACGATCCCGCCGTGCCGCGTTACAACAACGCCGCCGGGCAGACGATCAGGATGCCCAGGCCGCGGACCAAGCCCTCCGGCTGCCTGCGGACCCTGCCCGGCGCCGACAGTTCACCGCGATCCGCTCCTGCACCGCCACCGCCGTCCGCCAGGGGCAGAACATGCCCGGCGTGCTGATCCAGGCCGCCGACGCCAGCCCCTGGATCCCCGCCACCTGAACACAACCCCACCAGCCAAGGCACCCGCGCCGCCGACCGAATCACGCCACCGGAAAGCGGAAGCTATCCAGTTACTGCTGAGAACACTGTGGCTTCACCATCGTCCGCTCCCCCGGCGTGGACCAGACGCGGATCAAATTGTCATCCCGTAAGAAGAACGTGTTCTAGAATAGATTGAGAATCACCGCTGCGTTCATTTGTAGCGAGATGCCCTCCTGCCGGGATGCCCGTTCAAATGAGCATCGGTTTACGGTTATCATCAGGTGATATGCAAAAAGTTACTGCCTTCCTGATCTGCCGTAACGGAGGCCTGCGGGATTTCAGGTCTTGACTTACATCAACTAGAACGTGTTCTATTTTTTTTGTCAAGAACACGGGCCGGGAGCGGACAGGCAACCTAGGCGAAGGGAACACGGCACATGCTCGGGAACGGAATTAGACGCCTGGTGTGCGGAGTCGCAGTCGCCGTCGCGGCCGGAGCGGCGGGCCTGATGCCCGCGGCGGCGGCCCACGCAGACACGATCTCTGCCACCACCACCTGCTCCAACCCCTACACAGGCGCCCAGGCCGGGCCTTCCTCCTTCGACGTCGAGGTCACGGCGGCCACCGTGGTCGGTGACCCGGTGAGCGTGACGGTCTCGTTCGCGTTCACCAACAATTCCGGGTACGACATCAGCGACCTGAACAGCTTCACGCAGGCGATCGCGACCACCGGCACCACCCAGAACCCGGTCACGGTGACGGCCGGCTCACAGGGCGCGGTCGCGAACGGCTCCAGCGTCACCGTCACCGAGTCCGGCACCTGGACACCGGACGAGGCCGGGACCGCGACGTTCACGCTGGGCGACTTCTCGTTCAACACCGTCGTCCTCGGCCTGACCATCCCGGTCAGTTGCACGTTCGACACGACCCCGCCCGCGGTGAGCAGCGTCGTCAGCTCGTCCTGACGGCACGGCAACCCGCCTGCCCCCAGCCCGCCCGGGCTGGGGGCACGTCCTGGTCCTCTCCCTGCGGAGGGTTCGCCTCCGCGGACCGGCTTGCCCCTCCCGCTGCGACTGGCCGTCATCGCCGCTGAGCTGGCCGAGTCCGCCGCCGAACCAGTCCTCGCCCCGATGCGACCTGCGCCTGGCTCGCGGCGCGCAGCCGCACCAGCTGAACGGCAGCTCGGCGAGCATGCAGGCGGCCGGCTGGAGCCGGGTCCGTGTCGTTCCAGGTCCAGGTCCAGGTGTCATTGAACAGGGCCGTGCTCCCGGGGCCTTGGGAGCCGGACAGCAGTAGCTGGTGGCCGATAGGATCCCGGGCCACGGCCGAGCTGTCCGGAACCAGCGGGGGCCGTCGTCTACGGCGCTGAGCGGCAGGAGCCGGCGGGTAGGGACTTTCGCCTTCATGCCTGAGGGCCTTCGGCATCTTGAGCCCTGGGCTGCGCGGGGTCAACCGTGGCCGGAAGGAGGAGCGACCCGCCCGTGTGCGGTTAGGCGCAGGCACGGTGAACCGTTGAAGGTTGTGCGAACTGCGTTCCGCGCCGTGGGCGGAAGGGAGTTCGCCGTGACCACGCTTACCCCGTCCTTGGCCCCCTGGGGTGAGCAAGAGACGACGGCGCTGCGGATCCTCGTCACGAGCCGGTGCCCGGGGCCGGCGGCGAGGTGACGGTCGCGGTGCCGCTGATGACCGCCCCGCCCGCAGTCGGACCGGCCGGCCTAGTGGAGCTGGGGAGGCGGTCCGCCGGGCGACGCGGCTGGCAGCCCGGATCCGCTCCGTGCAGCGCGTCTGCGCACCGGTTGAGCACGGGTGCCTGTGCCTGTTTGGGGCCGCTGGCCCGGCCCCTGGTCCGCAACATCAATGACATTGCCCGTTCCCGCTGGCGCGTGTCATCGCCGTGCTCACCTTGGCGCCCGGCAGGACCAGCCCGATGGCTGATCTTGACGAAGACAGGCCCGGTGACCGGTACTGACCGCAGGAAGAGCCCGAGGAGGAAGCGATGAGCAGACTACGAAAGATGGCGGAGATCCCGGCCGGGAGCTGGACCAAGTGGGTGGTCGTGGGCTTCTGGGTGGCCGTGCTCGTTGTCATGTTTCCGCTGTCAACGAAGCTCATGGGTGCGGAGAAGAACGACGCGAAGGCCTGGCTGCCCGCCAGCGCGGAGTCGACCAAGGTCCTGGACGTGCAGTCACACTTCCAGTCGCCCAATATTTACTCCGGGGTCGTGGTCTACCTGCGTGCCTCGGGCCTGACCGCCGCGGACCGGGCCAAGGCGGCCGCGGACGCCCGGATGTTCGCCGGGGTTCCCGGCCTCGTGCCCGGAACGGTGGTTGGCCCGATCCCGTCGGCCGACCGCCAGGCCCTCCAGACCATCCTCCAGGTCAACCTGGGCGCGAAGGGCTTTGCCGACGCGAACAAGGCCGTCGATGCCATCCACGCGATCACCAACTCGAACGCGAACGGCCTGGTCTCTCACATCACCGGACCGCTCGGGAACGCGGCCGACAGCAACAATGTGTTCAAGGGCATCGCCGGCACGCTGCTGTACTCGGCCGTGGCCGTCGTCATCCTGATCTTGCTGATCACCTACCGGAGCCCGGTGCTGTGGCTGCTGCCAGTGATCTCCTCCGGGGTGGCGCTGATCATCGCCCAGGCGGTGATCTACCTCCTCGCCGCCCACGCCGGCCTGACGGTCAACGGACTGAGCGCCGGCATCTTGGAGGTGCTGGTGTTCGGCGCGAGCACGGATTATGCGCTGCTGATCGTCGCGCGGTACCGGGAGGAACTGCGCCGTCACGACCGCCGTCACCCGGCGATGGCCGAGGCGCTGCGGCGCGCCGGCCCGGCGATCATCGCCAGCGCCGCGACCGTCGTAGTGGCGCTGCTGACGCTGTCCGTCGCGGAGCTGAACTCGACCAAGAGCCTGGGGCCGGTGCTCGCCATCGGCGTCGCGGTCGGCATGTTCGTGATGATCACCCTCCTGCCCGCCCTGCTGGTGACCTTCCCCCGCGGGGTCTTCTGGCCGTACCGGCCGGCCTACGGCTCGGCCGAGCCGACACACCGGGGGATGTGGGCGCGGGTCGGCTGGAGCATCGCCCCCCGGCCGCGGATCATCTGGATCACCACCGCCGTATTGCTGGGTGCCCTGGCCCTCGGCCTGACCGGCCTGAAGGCCAACGGCCTGACCAACGCGCAAGGCTTCCGCGGGCATCCCGATTCGGTGCTCGGCGAAAGCGTGCTCGCCGAGCACTTCTCCGCGGGCGCGGGCGTGCCCGTCATCATGATCGGCAACCCAAGCGCGGCGGCAGCGCTGCGGTCCGCCTTCGCCGCAACCCCGGGGATCACCAGCGTGTCGCCGCCGGCCGCCCGGGCGGGCTACGCCTACCTCGAGGGCACGCTGACCGCGCAGCCCGACAGCCAGGCCGCGTACGACACGATCGCCCGGGTGCGGTCCGCGGTGCACGCCGTTCCCGGCGCCGGCGCCCTGGTCGGCGGCACCACCGCGATCGGCCTGGACGTAAAGCAGGCGTCCGCGCATGACCGTAACATCATCATCCCGCTCATCCTGGTCGTGGTGTTGGTCATCCTCGGGCTGCTGCTGCGGGCGCTGGTGGCGCCGTTGATCCTGACCGCCACGGTGGTGCTCTCGTTTGCCGCCGCGCTCGGCGTCAGCGCCCTCTTCTTCAACCACGTGTTCGGGTTCGGCGGCGCGGATACCTCGTTGCCGCTGTTCGTGTTCGTATTCCTGGTCGCCCTGGGCATCGACTACAACATCTTCCTGATGACCCGGGTGCGGGAGGAGGCGATCAGGCGCGACGCCCGGCACGGCGCGATCGTCGGGCTCGCCGCGACCGGCGGGGTGATCACCTCAGCGGGCTTCGTGCTGGCCGGCACGTTCGCCGTCCTGGCCACGATCCCGGCCACACAACTAACCGAAATTGGTTTCGCGGTCGCGTTCGGCATCCTGCTCGACACGATCATCGTCCGGTCGGTGCTCGTCACCGCGCTGAACCTGGACATCGGCCGGTGGATGTGGTGGCCCAGCAAGCTGGCCGCCAAACCCGACCCGGCACCAGCCGAACTCCGCCAAGAGCGCGCCGCAGCCCTGACCGCAGGCTGACCCGAGATTCCGCGAGCCGCCGGACGCCACGGGAAGACGACGCCCGGAGCCGCTTGCGCTGGTCAGGATCACCCGACTGGACCTGGCAGAAGGCCAGGCCCGCAGCCGCCGGGTTGTGGTCTGGCCGCGGACCCCTGTGTGGTTCCTCCAGGATGACGGACGCCTGTTCGTCGAGACCGACGCAGCACCGCCAGGATGGTCAGCGCCGTGCTGCCCGGCATGCGGCAGCAAAGGAACGGGCTGATCATAAACTCGGCTCGCTGGCCGCCGGCTTGCCGATCCCCTTCCACGGCTACCTCGCCTTCGCCGTGGCGACCTAGACCGGCGGGACGTGCGGCGCCGTAGCTTGCGAGCGCATCGCTGACGGTTATCTGAATGACGAACTGTCGTCATCGGTTAACCGTTAACGTTAACGTTAACGCTCGCTGAGCTGGTGATGGGCCGGTAGGACTTTTACTGACTCACTGGTGCTCTCTCTGCTTTCCCCGAGGAGCAGGCTGGGCGATGCAACTGTTGACAAGGGTCACTGCTGCGTCAATGGCGAGTCCTAGCGCCATGCCGCCTGCGACGTCGAGCGGAAGGTGGGCGCCGACATAGACCCGGGTCAGGCCCACGGCGGGAACGGCACTCAGGGTGAGGGCGCGGCCGGCCGTGCCGAGACGGGGCAGGGCGGCGGCGCCCATGGCCACGGCGACACCGGCGTGCCCGGACAGGTACCCGAGCCCGGCGGCTTCGCGGCCGCGGCAGCGGGTGCCTGGAAGCAGAATCGCGGGCCTGGGCCGCTGCACCATCCGCTTGGCGACCTTCGACAGTGCCCAGGCGCTGGTGCCGCCCGCCAGGAGCCGGCCCGCGAGCTCGCGGTCCCCGGCCAGCCACGCCGCGCCGGCCGCCGCGGGGGCGGCGCCGAGGGCGCCCAGTTGCATGATGGCCCAGGCGGGCGGGTAAAGCCAGCCGGGCAGGCCGTTGACCGCCCGGAACGCGGCGGCCTCGCACGGGCCGACGCGATCACGGCGCACGGCCATGGCCGTGACCAGCAGGACCGCTGTCCCGGCCCCGAGCCGGACCCGGGGATCGGCCAGCACGCCTGCCAGGGAACGCTTGCCGTTCCCGGTCGGCGCCTGCGGTGGCGGGGTGATGAGGCTGGCCTGATCGGCGGCATCGGTGAGCCGGGTCATGGGTTGAGCTCCACGCCGAGTTTCTGCTTCAGGACGAGCCGCAGCTGCTGCCTCGGATACAGGCCGACGGCCTCCTCGAACTGTTCCGTCAGCGCGATCTGCGATCCGAGGGCGAAGTCGAACGTGTAGCTTATGCAGCCGCCCGGGAACACGTCGTACAGGCGGCCGGCGAACCGTGGTTGGATCGAGGTGAGTCGGGTGTAGGTGAGCACGCCGGGGGCCCGTGGCGGGGACGGGCTGGCCCCGGCGGTCTGGCAGGTGGCGGTGAGCCGGACTGTCACCGGCTGCCCGCGGGAGCGGTCGGAGTTGAGCAGGAAGCTGGTGCCGTCCTGGGAGGGGTCGAACCCGGAGGTTTCCCATCCTTGCGGCAGGCCTTGGATGCAGGGCAGGTAGGAGGCCCCGGGTACCGACTGCGCGATGATCGCCAGCCTGAGCGGATCACCGCAGCCGGGCACCGTGTCGCCGAAGTCTGCGCAGCCGGTGAGCGTGGCAGCCGCGGCAAGCATCACGGTCGCCAGCAGGGCACCGAGCGGGCCGCGCACGGCGCGGCGGTCGTGCCTGCGGGCATCTCGTCGTGGCGTCATAGCAATCCCGCCACCCTCAGGTAGATGCCGAACAGGGCCACCGCCGCCGCGAAAGCCGCGATCAGGCCCGCCGTGATCGCGGCGCGCCGGATGTCCCACAGCTGGACCGGGACGGGACGTCGCGCGGGGGCGATCTGGCGGAAGCACCCGGTCAGGTGACGCCCGTCCGAGCGCATCAGGGACCGCAGCTGGCTGGGGATGGTGATGCTCCGGCACGCGGCGAACGCCTCGGCCACGTCATCGGCCGCGAAGACGCTCAGGGCCCGTCCGTAGACGTGCTCAGGGGTGCTAGCCAGCGCCAGGGTGAGCATCGTGTTGGCCAGGTCCACCGCCTGGCGCCAGGGGGTCGGCCGTACCGCGGCGAACGCCACGTCGATGAGCAGGACGTTGCCGTCCCGGACCAGGATGTTCGAGGGCTTGATATCGCGGTGAGCCACCCCCGCGTCCCACATGCGCCGCACCACGCGCAGCGCGTCATCGATGACCCGGTCATCCACCTCGGTGTTGCGTATCTCCTGACCGCCGTCGAAGAACTCCATCACGATCAGGTACTCGCGTTCCGGCGTGATCTCCACGAAGCCGTAGGGCCTGGGCGTGGGCAGCCCGGCATCTCGCATCAGGCGCAGCAGGTGATCCTCATACTCGACCAGCCTCCGCACCGAGGAGAACGGCTTCTCGTCTTCGAGCCGCCCGTAGATCACGGTCCTGGCCAGCTTGTACCAGCGGTCGGACCGCAGGTGGTTCAGCGCGTAGAGCTTGCCGAACAGCACGGTCGTGCCGCCGTCGGGCCCGCGGACCTGAATGCGCAGCGGTGTCGAGCCGGCCGACGCCTCCAGGCCGAACGGCTCCACCCCGGTCACGGCGAGACCAAGCTGATGGTCCAGGGCCGTGACGATCGCCGCTCCGCGGCGGCCCCCGATGTCGAGGTGCGCCTTGCGCCCGCCCCGATAGGAAACGGGGAAGACGTCGTTGGGGACCGTCAGCCAGAACGCCACCACGGCCAGCGGCCAGCCGATGATCAGTGCGGTTACCTGGTCGGTGGGATGATCGACGGCCAGGTACAGCCGGGCGGCGCAGAAGGCGGCGAGGATGGCCGCGGCCGCCCACTTCCCCCGGTTCCGCCAGCGCCCGGCGGGCAGCAGCGTGTAGAGAACCCCGACCAGCGCCAGGGCGAGCGTGGCGACGGGCCGCGATGGCTGCGCGTACCCTTGCCAGGAGCCGAGGATACCGATGCCGACGGGCCGCATCCGGCCGATCTCCAGCGCCATGACCGAGACCAGCAGCGCGGCGGCGAGGATGATCACCAGGTACGCCGCGAGATGCCGGAAACGGCGGAACGCGACAAGCACCGTGATGGTCCCCCACGCGACCACGCGCACCGTCCACGGCGACGCCAGGGCGGCGTTGACGTCGAGCATCAGATGGGTGAGCCAGGCGGCGCGCACCGTGGCCACCACGCGGAGGACCACTAGGTCGGCCCGGGTAATGATGCCGAGGAGCGCGGGGATCGACATGCCCGCCCACAGGACACCGGCCACCCCGGCGAGCAGCAGGTACCAACGGATGCTGTGGTCGATATGGCGGGGCAGCGGCGGTGGCTCCCCTGAGGGCCGACGTCGCCGTCCTCGCAGCGACGCGGCTATCAGGGGAGTGACTTCGGACCCTTCATGGCCTGGCCGGGGCGTCGGTACCGTGGTCATGGCCGCACCGCCGCCGTAACGGGTTCCCGGGTTCCCGGCCCGCAGCGGCAGGCCGACGCGGCGGAGAAGGTGAGACCATGTCCGTGCGCAGGACACGATGCGGACGTGCGGCCGCCCTGGCGGCCTGCTCGCTGGGGCTCACGCTGCTCGCCGCGTGCCAGCCGGGCGCGGCGCCGGCCGGGCGCGGGGGTGCCGGCGCGCATGGCGGCACGGTCGTGGTGGCCTCGTTCAACTTCCCGGAGAGCGAGCTGCTGGCGGCGATCTACGGGCTGGCCATCCGGCACGCCGGGATCCCGGCAGAGCTCCGGCTCGACCTCGGTCCGCGCGAACTGGTCCAGCCCGCCCTGGAGCAGGACCTGGTGGACGTGGTTCCCGAATATCTCGGCACCGCGCTGACCAGCCTCCACCCCCATCCGGGTGTCCCGATGTCCGATCCGGCGGCGGTCGAGCCCGCGCTGGCCCGCGCGCTGGCCCGGTGGCATGTCCAGGTAATGACGCCGGCCGCGGCCCAGGACCAGAACGGCGTGGTGGTCACCGACGCCACCGCCCATCGCCTGGGACTGCGCAAGGTCAGCGACCTGCGGGCTGCCGGCAGACTGGTTCTCGGCGGTTCCCCGGAATGCCCAGACCGGCCGTATTGCCTCCCGGGGCTGCGCAGGGCGTACGGGCTCGGCTTCGCCGGGTTCCTGCCGTTCGACACCGAGCCGCAGCGCGTCACCGCGCTGCGGGAGGGCGTGGTCGACGTCGCGGTGCTGGACACCACCGACGGGAACCTGGCCACCGGCGACCTGGTGCTGCTCTCCGATGACCGCCACCTGCAGCCCGCGGAGAACGTCGTGCCGGTGATCACCGACCGGGCGATGGCGCGTTACGGGAAGCGGCTGGCCGGCGCGGTGAACGCGGTCTCGGCGCAGCTGACCTCCAAGGCGCTGCTGTTCCTGGACTGGCGCGTCGAGGTCGCCGGGGCCGACGTCTTGGCCGAAGCACGCGGCTGGCTGGAACGCCACGGCATCCTGTCCCGACCGGGCTGAGCCTGGCCCGCCGGTCACGCCGGATACGCCTTTCTGGCCGCCTGCTCCAGCTGTGCCGCGGTGGCCTTGATGTCGCGGCTGACCAGGAACTGCTGAAGGATCTTGCGCATCCCCTGGCCCTCGGTTCCCCCGAAGCCGGCCGGTGTCAGGTCGGACAGGCTGAACCGGAAGTTATCTCCCGATTCCAGCAAGCTGGCCGCGATGGACCTGCTGATCGCGTCCGGGTAGACGGACAGGCCGAGGTTGATGTTCGGTGAGACGAAGCCGCCCAGGGCCGCCCAGATGGCCGCCGCCTGGGGGCTGGCCAGGTACCTGATGAGCGCATCCCCGGCGGCGGAGCGGCGCATCAGTACCGCGGCGTCGCCGCCGGCCACCATCGGGCCGGGCTGCCCGACCGCGGGGAACGGGAAGGCGTCGGCGTCGACGCCGAGCACGGCACGGGTCGTGCCGCTGATGATCCCGGCCACGAAGTCGCCTTCGAACACCATCGCCGCGGCGGGAGGAGCGGCGAATGCCTGCTGGACCGATCGCTGATAGCTGGTCACCAGCGCTTCCCGCGGCCCGCCGGCGATGACCTGCGGGTCCAGCACCCGGGCCAGCAGCCGGAGCGTGGCGATGATGGAGGGATCGGTCCACGGGATCTTGTGCGCCGCCAGCAGGTCATACCGGGTCGGCCCGGCCAGCCGGAGGTAGAGGTTGGAGAACCAGTCGGCCAGCGTCCAGCCGTTCTGGCCGCCGACCGCGAACGCGGGTACCCCCGACCGGGCGAGCCCGCGCGCCAGGCAGACCAGCCCGTCGATGCCCGTCGGCGGGGCCATGCCCGCCCGTTCGAAGACGCCCTCGTTGTACCAGATCAGGGACTTGTTGGCGGCCTTGAACCAGACCCCGTAGAGCGTGCCGCCGACCGACCCGAGCTCACGCCAGGCCGGGCTGTAGTTGCCGGCCACGACATCGCCCGCGATGCCGTTCAGCGGGACGAGCAGATGCTCGGCGGCATACCTGCGCAGCAGGCCCGGCTGCGGGAGGAACGCCACGTCCGGCGGGCGGCCTTCGGCCAGCCGGGCCTGGAGGAAGGCCGGGACGCCGTAGCCGGCCGATATATAGGTGACGGACACGCCGGTCTGGCGGGTGAACGCGCGCAGCACGAACTCGAAGTGCCGCTGCTCGACGCCTGACCATACGGCGGCGACCTCAAGCTTCTGCCCGCGCAGGCCCTGGCCGGGCGACGCGGGAGGGCCGGCCGAGCAGGCAACGGCGGCCGAGCAGGCGACAGCCAGGACAGCAGCGAGCACTGCCGCTACCCGCGCCGGCCTGAGCCAGCCTCGTCCGTCCACGTCCGTCTTCCGCAAGCTAGGACCGTCGTTCCAGGCTGGGAGCACGGAGAACCCCGGAATAGGGGCCTTCGCCTCTACGCCAGGGGCCGTTCGGCACCTCCGATCACGGTTTGTCCCTGGTGAGGACGGCCGTTAACTGGATTGCCGCATCCGGTGGCGGTGAGCCCCTACCACGGTGATCTGCGGTATGACGTGCCCGGTGAGTCTGGCCGGGTGGGCAAGGCCATCGCCTCGTTCCAGGCGGCGGCCGCCGGTGACTACCAGATCAGCGCTGCCCCCGGCATCGGTGCCGGGGGGACGATCGCCATCGGCGGCGATGTGCTGTGGGATGTCGTGCCGCACATCGCTGGCGCCGCGGCGGTGTTCCTAGCCGACGTGGCAGCCGGGGGCACGCTGATCATCGTCAGTGCGGTGCGCCGGTCCGGGCGGGGCGCCGCGAGCAGGAACACGCCATGACGGCCGGCTCGCACGCCTGGGGCCGGCGGCCGCTGCGGCGCGGGCGGACAGCAAGCCTTGATCTGAGGTGAATGGTGATGAAGGGCAAGCATACGGATGTACTCCTGCAACCACGAAGTGAGCAGGTTGCTCCACGGCCGCGGCCACCGGTAGTACTGCCAGGACCGCGCCGTCGACGCACGCCGCGCCGCCCGGTTCAAGGCCGCCCGCGAGCACCATCCGCACGATCGTCGACGGCTCCCGGCCGTTCACCGATGACCAGCGCCACCAGCCGACCCTGCTACTGACCGAAGGAGAACTGTCACACTCCGTTGAACCAGCCGCGCCGGCACGTCCGCTATGTGGGTACCCTCCGGCTCGTCTGTCACGTGATATCTGGCCGTTCCTTCCTGGCCCGCTCGCGGTAAACGGGATCGTTGCGTGGAGGAGGAACCACGGTACGTTATGAAAAATGGGGTGTCAGCTTTATCAGGCAGGCAGCGGGCGGGCGCGGCAGCGTCACGTCGACAGCGCCACGGTCAGCTTCCCAGCGTACGGTTGGACCCGGGGTCCCGGGGTACAGGACGCGCGCGGTCACCTCGGTGCCGGCGAGGTGCGGCACGGATAGCGACACCCGGGCGCCGTCGCTGGCGCCGCCGTCGAGCGAGCCTCGGTGCCAGACGGTCAGGTAGGTGGCGGCCGGGGCGCGCAGGCCGAGCGCGATCCATGAGTCCGTCCAGTGCGGCAGGCCCAGCGGCCACAATGGCACGGCCACCGCGATATCCGCGCGGATCTCCTGGTACACCCGCACGGCGGCGGCGACCAGCTCGCGCTGCGCTGGACTCATCGCGTCCAGGCGACCGGACAGGTAGAGCCGGCCGAGCAGGGCACCGCACAGCGTAAAGGCGATCTCGTCGTCGCTGAATTCCGGCTGCGGATAGGCCCAGTTCGCGGCCTGCTCGGGCGTCATCGCGGCGGGGGCGGCCGCCGCTAGCGGCGGATAACGGCGGAAGTCCTGCTGGTCACTGGTGGATTGGAGCTGCAGCCGGGACAGCAGCGCGTAATCGATCCGCATCCCCCCGGATGAGCAATTCTCGATCACCAGACCGGGGTGCCGGTCGAGCACGGCGTCAAGCCAGTCAAGCTGCGCGCGGTTCGCGGCCAGCAGGCCCGCGCCCGGGCTGATCCCCCCGGTGTCGGTACCGGGCCCGACCATGATGTTGTAGTCGAGCTTGAGATAACCCACCCCGAGATCGCCGACGATGAAGTCCACGACCTCGTCCAGGTGCTTCACGGCGGCGGGATGGCGCAGGTCGAGGTGGTAACGGCCGTGCTCGACCACCCGCTGCCCGGCCCGCTGGAAGAACGCATCCGGCGGCAGCTGCGCGGCGACCGGGCTGCGGGTGCCCACGACCTCGGGCTCCAGCCACAGACCAGGAACCATCCCGGCCTTCCTGATGTGCTCGAGCACCTCGGCGATGCCGTTCGGGAACCGGGTAGCGGACGGCTTCCACGCGCCCACCGTGTCCCACCACCCCTCGCCGAGACCCGCGTACCAGCCGGAATCAATGCAGAAATACTCTGCTCCGGCCGCGGCGGCAGCCTCGATCAATGGCAGCAGCCGCTCGGTGGTCGGATCGCCCATGAGCGTGTTCATGTAGTCGTTGAAGATCACCGGAAGGCGCTCGTGGTCGGCGTGCGGGCGCCGGAGCGCGCGACGGATAGCGGTCAGCTCCGCCACGGCGCCCTCGAACCCGGCCTGGCTCACCACCACGCTGACCGGCACGGTAGTGAACGAATCGCCGGGAGCGAGCGTGGTGTGCCAGTGGTGTTCGGCGTCGGTGGGGCCGAGCAGTGCGACATACGCGCCAGTGACTGACCCGCGCGGGGCATGTCTGTCGCCGGGGCCGGTCCCGGTGGCCGCGCTCCGGTGGGTGCACTCGCCCACCTGCCAGTGCCAGCCGCCGTTGTGCTCGATCTGCCAGGCCCACGCATCGCCGGTGTGCCGGTTCAGCACCGCGCCCATCGGGAGGTAGGTCCCGGAGGACCAGCTTCCCGCGCTGGTCAGGCCGAAGCTGCCACGCGGGTCGGCGCCGTGAACCTGACGGTTCAGGTCAGGCAGGGCGTCACGCAGTGCGCGACGCTGCCAGCGGCCCTCGGCCAGCCAGTCGTTCTGCGCCCACAGCACGTCGAGGTCGGTCAGCTCCTCGGGCGCGCCGCGCTCGTCGCCGGACAGGCCGCCGCACAGGAACGAACTGACCGACAGGACCGTGACCGGGATCTCGCCGGCGTTCGTCAGGCGCACCCAGGAACGCAGCGCGCCGTGCCCGGCCAGGACGCGGTAGAACATCTCCGCTCGCAGCCCGGTAACGGGATCGGCGAGGTCGATCCTGAGCTCATGCCAGTCCGGGCCGGCCGCTCCGCATTCGTGTCCCGCGTACCGGAACCGGGCGCTGGCTTGGGACTCGCAGTAACGTCCGCCGGACCACGCCTTGCCCTCGCCGGCGAGGACGACATCGGCCAGCGGCAACGCGGCATCCGGCCAGGTGGCCAGGGAAGCGCGGCCGGGCCCGGGAGCCAGCCGGGTGATCCGCGTCATCCCGTCCGCATCCACGTCGATCCGCAGGTTCAGCGCGTCGTCCGACCACCCCGTGCTAACCGTGTGGGGTCCCGATCCAGCGGCCAAGTGGGCCCTCCCGTCGCATGGTCCAGCGCTAGCGGGTCACTGTTTCAGTGGTGTGAAATTGTGGTTTCCCATGTCTTGACACGGGATATGTGACCGGTCACAATCCTTGCATGGTTGTGACCGGTCACACAAGTGCCTCGGCGGCAGACGGCGCGGACGCGGCCGACGCGGCGGAGGCAGCGGCGGCGGAAGCGGAAGCGGCGGAAGCGGCGGAAGCGGCGGCGGCGGCGCCCGGTCGCAGCGCGCGTCCGGTGTCCATCCGTGATGTCGCCGCAGCCGCCGGGGTCTCCTATCAGACCGTTTCGCGGGTGATCAACGGCCATCCGAGCGTCAAGCCGTCCACCCGGGACCTGGTGCGCGCGACTATCGACGACCTCGGCTTCCGGCCCAACCGCGCGGCGCGCGCCCTGGCGGGCGGGCCGGTGCAATCGGTCACCGTGCTGACGCCTGATACGGCCCTGTACGGACCCAAGGCCGCGTTGCAGGGCATCGAGGAGGCCGCCCGCGCCGCGGGCTTCGCGGTCGGCATCCGGGTCATCGAATCGGCCACGCCGGCCGAGGTCAGCGACGCGGTGGCGCGGGCGATCGAGCCGGGCGGGGCGATCATCGTGGTCGCCTACTACCAGGCCGGGACCATGGCGCTGACCGCCGTCCCCCCGGAGATCCCGATGGTGGCCATGGTCGAGACGCCAGTGGGGGACGAAGGCGCGGGAAAACCCTGGGTATGGCTGGACGACAGGAAAGCCAGCTTCGACGCGACCCGCTACCTCCTCGACCTGGGGCACCGGACGGTGCATTACATCGCGATCCCGTCCTCAACCGACACCAGCCAGCGAATGGTGGGCTGGCGGTCAGCCCTGGAAGCAGCGGGCGCCCCGGTTCCCGAGCCGGTCCAGTGCGACTGGACTCCGCGCTCCGGCTACGAAGCGGGACGGACGCTCGCCACCAGTCCGGAAGCCACCGCCATCTTGTGCGGAAACGACGATCTGGCCCTGGGCGTGATGCGGGCCATGCACGAAGCCGGGCGCGCGGTTCCCGCGGAGGTCAGCATCGTCGGCTTCGACGACATCCCGCTGTCGGAATTCCTCACCCCGGCGCTGACCACGGTCCGGATGGACTTCGCCGAACTCGGCCGCGCGTCGTTCGCGAAGCTCAGGACCCTCGTCGATCCGCGCGTGGTTCCGGCACTCGAGCCCTGGCCGCAGCCGCGGCTGATGGTTAGGGAGAGCACCGGCCCCGCACCGCTGCGGGGCTCGCGGGCAGGCATACCGTGACGCAGGCAACTGACCGGCTAGCGTCCGCCAGGCCGTCGCGGCAGCAGGAAGCGACGAGGCGGCGTGGCGGCCGGCGTGCCCGCAAGGGCTTGCGCCGCCTGGTCACGGCCCTGCCGTTCGTGCTGCCCAGCCTGGTCGGCGTGCTGCTGTTCCTCGTGGTCCCTGTCGTCATCGTGCTGGTACTGAGTTTCTTCCAGTGGAACTTCCTGACCCCGCCACATTGGGTGGGGCTCGCCAACTTCGGCACCATGACCCGCGCTTCGCACGTGTTCCGCGCGCTGGAGACCACCGCCTTCTACGTGCTGTGGAACATCCCGGTGCAGACCGTGATCGCGCTCGGCCTCGCCGTGCTGCTGAACCGGCGGATGCCGGGGATGGGTTTCTTCCGCGCGCTGTACGTGCTGCCCTACATGGCCACGCCGGTGGCGATGGCCGTGGTCTGGGGATGGGTGTTCAACGCCCAGTACGGCCTGGTCAACCACATGCTGTCGGTGATCGGAGTGCACGGGCCGGACTGGCTCGGCGGCACGAGCACCGCGCTGCCGGTGGTGGCCATGGTCAACACGTGGCAGTACGCCGGCTACAACATGCTGTTCTTCCTGGCCGGCATGCAGACGATACCGCTCTCGCTGTATGAGGCAGCGGCCATCGACGGCGCGTCCGCGCTCCGCCAGTTCACCCGGATAACCCTCCCGCTGCTCAATCCCACCATGCTGTTCGTCCTGGTGACCGACGTGATCGGGTCGTTCCAGGTGTTCGACACCGTGTACGTGATGACCCAGGGCGGGCCCGGCACCTCGACCACCGTGATCAACTACCAGATCTACTCGACCGCGTTCCGGAACTTCGACGTCGGCTCCGCCTCGGCGATGTCACTGCTGCTGTTCGGCGTGATCCTGCTCGTCACGTTCATCCAGTTCCGCATCTTCCGCAACCGGACAACCTACGAGGTGGCGTGACATGCCAGGATTCGCCCTGCAGTCCCGGGGCCGGGCCCGGGCGGGCCGCGTGTTCCGGTACACGGCCTTCTACCTCGTGCTGGCGCTGATCGGCGCGGTCTTCGTGACGCCGTACGTGCTGGCCTTCTTCGGCGCGTTCAAGTCCGAGGCCAACCTGTTCACAAGCTCGCCGTGGGCGCCGCCGCACTCGTTTTACACCGGCAACTTCCGCACCATCTTGCTGAGGGACGACTTCCTGCGGTATCTCGGCAACACCGCGCTTACCACCGCCGTGCTGACGGCCGGCCAGGTGACCTTCGGCGTCCTCGCCGCGTACGCGTTCGCCCGGCTGGAGTTCCCCGGCCGGGACTGGATGTTCTCGGTGTACCTGGCGACGCTTATGGTGCCCAACGTCGTCACGCTCGTCCCGCTGTACACGATGATGCGCGAGTTTCACCTGACGAACACGTACTGGGCGATCGTGCTTCCGTATGTGCTCGGCTCGCCGTACACGATCTTCCTGATGCGGCAGTACTTCCGGTCGCTGCCTTCAGAGGTGTTCGCGGCGGCCCGGGTCGACGGCTGCTCGGAGTGGCGGATCCTCACCCGGATCCTGCTCCCGATGGGCAAGCCGATCATCATCACCGCGACGATCATCGCCTTCGTCTTCGGCTGGAACAACTTCCTGTGGCCGCTGATCGCCACCGACACCAACTCCATGCAGGTGCTCACCGTATCGACCGCGGCCCTGCAGTCCAGCTTCAGCGACCAGTGGAATCTCGTCCTGGCCGCGTCGCTGGTGTCGCTGGTCCCGCTGCTGCTGTTCTTCATCGCGTTCCAGAAGCACATCGTGAGGGCTGTCCAGCTCTCCGGAGTCAACCGCTAAATCCCTCGGAAGGAACCCCTGATGAGACCAAGAAGTAAGCCGCTGAGGGCCTCGCCGCAGCGCGCGGCCGTGGCCGGGCTCGGCGTCGCCCTGCTCGTGGCCGCCGCAGCCTGCTCGTCGTCGGGAGGCTCGGGCAACTCGGGTGGCTCGTCCGGCACGGTCAAGCTGACCTACGCGCAGTGGACGACCCCGGAGAACACCGGATACCAGAAGTCGATCAATCAGTTCGAGAAGCTGCACCCGAACATCCACGTCACGATCGAGACGTTCGCGTACAACGACTACCAGCCCAAGCTGACGACCGAGTTCAGCTCCGGCGGCGGCCCGGACGTGTACTGGGTGAACACGCCGATGATCGCCACCTGGCTCAAGGACGGCGTGATGGAGGACCTCACGTCGAAGATCGCCGCGGCGCACATCAACATGAGCCAGTACATCCACACGCTGGTCACGCTGCATCAGTTCAACGGGAAGCTGTACGGCCTGCCGAAGGACTGGGATACCATCGCCTACTTCTACAACGCCGACTATTTCGCCCAGCATCACATCACGGTCCCCTCCGGCCTGACCTGGAATCCCGCTGACGGCGGAACGTGGCTCAGTTTCCTGAAGTCCCTGACCTACGACACCAGCGGCCACAACGCGCTGTCACCCAGCTTCAACCCGGGCTCGGTCGCCACCTACGGCACCGATTCGCCGAACGAGATGCAGTGGGGATTCGAGCCTTATCTGGCCGAGGACGGCGTGAAACTGATCAGCCAGCCGTACGCCAAGTCGGTCTCGTTCAACACCCCCGCGGCCACGCAGACGTTCCAGTTCCTCACCGACCTCATGTACAAGTACCACGTCGCCGCACCGGGCTCGGACCTGGGCACCGACGCCGCCGCGAACAACACCGAGGACCAGACGCTGTTCGCCAAGGGCAAGGTGGCGATGATCGAAGGCGGCTCGTGGGAGATCGCCGGGATCGCCCAGACGGCCAAGTTCAAGGTGGGCGTGCTGCAGGCCCCGGCCGGACCGGCCGGCAGCTGGACGGTGGCGAACGGCCTCATCGACTCGATCAACGCGCACTCCCCCAACCAGCAGGCCGCGTGGGAACTCGAACAGTGGCTGGGATCGCCGCAGTCGGAGCAGATCCTGGGTTCCGGCGGCTATATCTGGCCGGGCATCGGCTCGCTGGACCCGCTGTTCGCCACGTACTGGAAGTCGCATGGCGTCGACGTGACCGCGTTCGAGACCGAGTCCAAGTGGAGCACCGTGTTCTGGCCGGTCACCCCCGGCATGAACCAGGCCCAGCTGGATATCGCCAACCTGCTCGCGCCCGCCTACCTGTCCGGCAAGAACGTCGGAGCCGCGGTCGATGCCGCGGCGAAGCAAGCCGACAACGATCTCGCCACCGCCGGCTGACCAGCCGGCTGGACAATCCGGGCCGGACCTGCCGGCGGCGCGCATCCGCCGGCAGGTCCGCCCACCACCAGATCCCGGTGGTTAAATTCGGGTCTTCATGCGGCGAGGCCGAGTCCGAGGCTGCCGGGTGGCTGGCCCGCTGCCGGTCCTGTTTGAGTCACAGGTCCAGGACCAGGTCGCCGGACGGCTGGGAGCAGCAGATCAGGGCGCTGCCTGCGGCGGGCTCGTCTACCGGGTCGGGGGCATAGCGGACCGTTCCGGACATCAGGTCGGTCTCGCAGGTGTGGCAGACGCCAGTGCGGCAAGACCAGCGGACCGGTACGTCACAGGCTTCGGCCAGCTCGAGCAGGCTGCCGTAGCCGGCGCCCCAGCGGACGGTAAGGCCGCTGCGCGCGAACGCGATCTCCGGGCCGGCGCCGGACGGCCCGGCCGGCGAGTGCGGCGGGCGGGAGCTGGCGGGCGCGATGCCGGGCGTCTGGGCCGGGGCGGCGCCGAAGATCTCAGTATGCACACTGGAGCCGCCGACTCCCAGGTCCGTCAGGGCGGCTGACATCTCGGCCATGAAGGCGGCCGGGCCGCAGATGTACGCGTCGGCGTCGGGCGGCAGCCCGAGCCCGGCCAGCAGGGCCGCCGACAGGCGTCCCGCCGCCTGATAGTCGCGGCCCGGAACGTCTCCGCGGCCCGGGCGGCTGTAGCAGACCTGCCGGTGGCCGCGGGCCAGCGCGGCCACCAGGGACCGCGACTCCTCGGCGAACGGCTCCTCGGCCCGGCTGCGCGCACCGTGCAGCCACCAGACCTCGCGGCCGGACCCACCGCCCGACCGATCGCCCGCCAGGGCGTGCAGCATGGCCAGCACCGGGGTCGCCCCGACGCCGGCGCTGATCAGCAGGACCGGCCGATCCCCCGGCTGGAGGACGAACGTGCCGCGAGGCGCGGCCACCTCCAGCCGGTCGCCGGGCCGGACCCGGGCGTGCACGAACTGGCTGCCCGCGCCGTGCGCCTCGCGCTTGACGCTGATCCGGTAGGAGCCGGCGTCCGGCGGGCCGGACAGCGAGTAGCTGCGCAGCAGCGGCTGTGCTCCAGGCAACGTATTCAGCCGCAAGGTCAGGAACTGCCCGGGCTGGGGCGCTGGCAGGGCGGTCCCGTACGGATCGGCCAGGTGCACCGAGATTACCGAGTCGCTCTCCGGGTTCACCGCGGTCACCGCCAGCGGGCGGAACCCAGGCCAGGCCGGCGGCGGGCTCACCGCGGTCAGCCCGGCGTTGCCGGTAGCACCGCCGGGCGCCCCGGCCTGGCCGGCCATGGCCAGGAACGAGGCCTTCCAGCCGTCGGGCAGCGCCGGGATGCGCAGCGCGCTCAGCACCCGCTCGCGGGAGTGCCCGGGCAGGTAGAGCAGGCCGTCGACCTCGGCTACGGTCATCGCCTCCGGCCCCGCGGCCACCTGGACGATCTCGTCCCCGGCCTGGACGGCGCCCTCGCGGAGCACCCGGAAGTAGAATCCCGGCCGACGGTGGGAGACCAGCAGCGAGGGCATCCGCGGCTCGTTCATCCGGATCCCGACCCGGTAGCACGTCACCCGCGGCTGGGTCACCTCGAGCAGCGCCTCGCCGATCTGGTAGCGGTCACCGATACACACCTGGTCGTCGGCTAGGCCGCTGACCGTGAAGTTCTCGCCGAATTGGCCGTACTCGAAGTCATCGCGGCCAAGCTGGTCCTGCCAGTACCGGTACGACTCGACCTGGTACGCGAACACCGCGCGGTGCTCGCCGCCGTGCCCGGCCAGGTCGCCCTGGCCGTCCCCGTCGATGTTCAGCCGCCGGACCTGGCTCGGCCCGTCCGCCGGCCGTTTCCAGACGGCGGTGCGCACTGTCCGCCCGTGCCAGGCCACGTCCTGCGGCAGGCCGACGTTGACCGACAGCAGGCGGCCAGCCGGCGGGCTGGCCACGCGGACCCGGCCGCTGTGATCATTGGCCACCCCGTCACGGTAGCCGACGGGCTGGTCCCCACCTGGTGGGGACCAGCCCGTGCGCCGGAAATCGGGAGGTCTACCCGGCCGTCGCCGCGTACCAGTGCTGGTTGGTGGCGTTCTTGCAGGTCCAGACGATGAGCTGGGTACCGTTGTGCCTGGAGGAGGCGGGGTCGTCCAGGCAGTACTTGCCGCCGTTGGCCTTCATCACGAACTCGCCGTTGGTCTTGTGCGTCCAGATCTCGTTCGCGCCGCCGTTGCAGCTGTACAGGATGACCTTGCTGCCGTTGCCGCCGGAGCGCTGGTCATTCAGGCACTTGCCGTTGTGCATCAGCCTGCCGCCGGAGTAGGTCCAGCCCTGGGCCTTGTCGGCTCGGTTGCAGGTCCAGATGACCACCTTGGCTCCGTTGGCCGAACTGTTGCCCGCGTCGTCCAGGCACTTGCTGCCGATGCCCCGGTACACGTGCTGCGTCCCGCCTCCCGAAGTAGGCGTCGGAGTCGGCGTGGGGGTCGCACCGGCCTGCGGCGAGTAGCTCAGCTGGATCGATAGGCTCTCCGCGGTCTTACTGATCGTGGTTTGCATGGCGCTCACCGAGACGATGCAGGAGTCCGGGGCGGGGAAGGGAAGGACCAGCGTCAGCGTGTTCGGCGTCATGGCGGTGCCGCCGCCGGAGTTGGTCTCGGTGTCGCCGCCGAGCGTGCACTGCGCCCGCCAGGTGGTGTTGACGTCCTGGTTGCCGCCCGAGGTCATGTTCGTGGTCATGAAGATCGTGGCCGGGCTGGTGATGGTTTTATTACTGATTATGCAGCCGGCCGCCGTCCCGGGATTGGTCCCGGCAGGGGCGGTGCCCGTCCCGCCGCAGAAGCCTGCGACGTTGGCGTTCGCCGCGCTGACGCCCACGGTGATCGCACCAGCTGCCAGCAATCCGGTCAAGGTGGCACGGAAAGCCGCACGACGTGATATACGGATCATCAATTGCCTTTCAGCGGTCGCCTTAGTCCCCTAGCCCCCATTTGTGACGCGTCAGCGGCGTCACTGGTTTACACCAGATCCGCTGGCTGAGCGGGGCGGATAGCGATATATGCCCGGTTAGGCAAATCTGGGCAGCGAAAGCTCTTTAAGCCTTAGTGCACCAATTCGGTGTACAGATCGGCGGTCTGGGCGGCTATGGCGGACCAGCCGAATTCCGCCACCGCGCGCTTGCGGCCCGCCTGTCCCATGGCCTCGGCCCGGTCGGGGTCACGCAGCAGGGCGTTCAGCGCGGCCGCGAGCGCCTCGGGTTCGCCGGGCGGCACCAGCAGCCCGGTCTCGCCCTCGGCGACGACCTCGGGAATCCCGCCGGTGCGGGACCCCACCACCGCGGTCCCGCACGCCATGGCCTCCAGGTTCACGATGCCGAGCGGCTCGTACACCGACGGGCAGGCGAACACCGTGGCGTGCGTGAGCAACTGGATGACCTCGGATTTGGGCAGCATCTCCGGGATCCAGACCACGCCCGAGCGAGCTCTGCCATTTTGACCAGTGCGCAGGCCGTTCACCAGCTCGGTCACCTCGGCCTCGAGCTCCGCCGTGTCGGCCTGGCCCGCGCACAGCACCAGCTGCGCCTCGGGGACCAGGCCGGACGCGGCGTGGAGCAGCACCGGCAGGCCCTTCTGCCTGGTGATCCGGCCGACGAAGATCACGTAGGGACGGCTCGTATCGATTCCATAGCGAGCAAGCACCCCGGTATCCGGATCGGGCCGGTATTCGCTGGTGTCTATGCCGTTGCGTATCACCCGGACCCGTTCGGGAGAAATCTCGGGGTAAGCGGTCATGATGTCGGCCCGCATCCCGTCCGAGACCGCTACCACGGCGGCGGCTGAGGTGGCCGCCACCCGCTCGCACCAGGAGGAGACCGTGTACCCGCCGCCCAGCTGCTCGGCCTTCCACGGCCGCAGGACCTCCAGCGAGTGCATCGTGACCACGTGCGGGATGCCGTAGAGCATGGCGGCCAGGTGGCCGGCCAGGTTCGCGTACCAGGTATGCGAATGGACCAGCTGCGCGGACCCGGTGGCGGCGGCCATGGACAGGTCGGCGGAAACCACGCGCAGCGCCTGGTTGGCGTCGGCCAGCAGGTCCCAGGGCCGGTGCGCGACGGCGTCCGGGCGGTCCGCGCCCTGGCAATGCACGGTGAGATCGACCAGCGACGCCAGCTCGCGCGCCAGGTAGGTAACGTGCACGCCCGCGCCGCCGTACACCTCGGGCGGGTACTCGCGGGTCAGCAGCGCGACCCTGAGCTTGTCCGTGGCCGGGGGCTGAGTCACGGCACGACCTCCTGGCCCTTGCCCACCACGGTGATGCCGCCGGCCGAGACCACGAAGCCGCGGGCCCTGTCGTGCTCCTTGTCCACGCCGACCTGCGCCCGCTCCGGCACGATCACGTTCTTGTCGATGATCGCGTTCCGGACCACCGCGTGCCGGCCGATCGTGGTGTTGTGCAGCAGCACCGAGCGCTCGACGGTGGCCCAGCTGTTCACCCGCACCCCGGGCGAGAGCACGGACTGGCGCACCAGGCCCCCGGAGATGATGACGCCGTTGCTGACCAGGCTGTCGATCGCGCGCCCGACCCGGTCGCCCGACTCGTGCACGAACTTGGCGGGCGGCAGCGACGGGATGTGCGTCAGGATGGGCCAGCGGTCGTTGTACAGGTTGAACGCCGGCGTGACCGCCCACAGGTCCATGTGGGCGTCGAAGTAGGAGTCCAGCGAGCCGACGTCCCGCCAGTAGCCGGAATCCTCGGGGGCCGCGCCGGGCACCTGGTTGAGCGCGAAGTCATACGCCTGCGCGCAGCCGTCCCGCACCAGCATCGGGATGATGTTGCCGCCGATGTCGTGCCGGCTCGAGTCGTCGTCGGCGTCCTTGCGCAGCGCGTCCACCAGCACGTTGGTGTCGAACACGTAGTTGCCCATAGACGCGTAGCACATCTCCGGGTTGCCGGGCATGGGCGGCGGGTCGGCGGGCTTCTCCAGGAACGCGTCTACCGTCCGGCCGTCCCTGGCCACGCTGACGATGCCGAACGCCGGGGCCTCGTGCCGTGGTACCGGGATGGCCGCCACGGTCGCCCCGGCCCCGTGGGTCACGTGGTGGTCGATCACCTGCTGCGGGTCCATGCGGTACACGTGATCGGCGCCGACGACCATCACGATGTCCGGTTCCTCGTCGTTGATCAGGTTCATCGACTGGTAGATCGCGTCCGCCGAGCCGGTGTACCAGTGCGGGCCGAGCCGCTGCTGGGCCGGGACCGGCGTCACGTAGTTACCGAGCAGGGCACTCATCCGCCACGTGGTCGAGATGTGACGATCCAGGCTGTGGCTCTTGTACTGGGTCAGCACGCACATCTTGCGGATGCCGCCGTTGGCCAGGTTCGAGAGCGCGAAGTCGATCAGCCGGTAGAGACCCCCGAACGGGACCGCGGGTTTCGCCCGATCCGCGGTCAGCGGGCTGAGGCGGGTACCGGCACCCCCGGCAAGCACGATTCCTAGGACTGACGGCTGTGCCATGTCCGGTCCTCCTAAGACGCTAGCTGCGGTTTCGTGCGGCGGCTCAAGAGCCATGCTCCCGCGTATCAGGTGATACTGGGAAGAGATCACCCGGCTGGATCACCGGGTCTTCCGGCCCGGGCGGCGGGGCGGTCGCGTGCCAGGCCTCCCTGACCAGTACCTGCAGCGCGCCGGCCAGGGGGATGGCCAGCAGCGCCGCGACGAAACCGCCGAACAGCCCTCCGACCAGGCTGCCTAGCGAGGCGCCGACCAGCACCGCGATCAGCACAAGCAGCGGGCTGATCCGGACCGTCTTGCTCATGATCACCGGGTTGAGGATGTGGTTCTCGATCTGGGTGTAGACGAGGAAGACGACCGCGGTGACAATGCCCGCGGTAAAACCCTGGGTGAAGGCGAACAGCACGGTCGGGATGCCGGCCAGCGCCCCGCCGATCATGGGCAGGAAATCCACCAGGGCGACCCACAGCCCCCACAGCAGCGGATACGGCACGCCGAGGATCATCAGCGTCACGAACACCACGATGCCGGCGATGAGCGAGGTCAGCAGGTTGCCCAGCATGTACCCGGCGACGGCCCGGTTCACCTCGGCCGACACCCGGGTGACCGCGGCGGCCCGGGCCGGCGCCATCTGGCCGAGGATCCAGCGCCGCATCTTCGGGCCCTCGAGCAGCAAGAGCAGGACCAGGATGAAGATCGTGGCGAGCTCGATGAGCAGGGAGAGGGCGCCCTTGCCGATGGTCAGGGCCGGCTTGCTGAGCGACTGGGCGTAGGTCACGAGCTTGGGCGCGTTCCGCTGCACCCAGGTCTGGATGTGGTACTTGGTCACGAGGTGGCCGAGCCAGCCCTTGCCGTGCTGCGCGTTGGCCACGTAGGCCGGCAGATGGTCGGCCAGGTTGGTGATCCCTGTCACCAGAGGGGTGCCGAACGCCACCGCCAGGCCGATGAAGACCAGCGTGGCCAAGAAGGTGACGATCGCGACGGCGGCACCCCGGCGCGGGAACAGCCGCTTCTGCAGGAGGTTCACCATCGGGTTGAGCAGCAGCGCGACGAACCCGGCCACCAGCAGCAGGAGCAGGATGTCCCGGATCCGGTAGATCAGCTTCCCGGCCAGGTACGTGGCCGCCACCACCGCGACCGTGGTCACGATGGTCCGCAGCGGGACGTTCCGCCTTTCGGCGGCCCACCACAGGCGCGCGAGCCGCCCCCGGGGCGGCGGCTGTTCCTTCACGTGACCAGCATGCCAGGTCTGGCGGCGATCTTACGGGTCGGCGTCGCGGTAATGCCCGGCGTGCTCGGCGCGCAGCTTGTACTTGAGCACCTTGCCGCCCACGGTCTCCGGCAGGTCCGCGGCGAACACCACCGACTTGGGGGTCTCGTAGCCGGCCAGGCTGGCCCGGCAGTGCTTGACCAGGTCCTCCTCGCTGGCTTGGGCCCCGTCCTTGAGCACCACCACGGCGGTCACCGCCTCGCTCCAGCGCGGGTGCGGCAGCCCGACGACCGCCGCCTTGGCCACGTGCGGGTGCTGGGCCAGCACGGCCTCCACCCGCAGGCTGGACACGTTCTCCCCGCCCGTCTTCACGATGTCCTTGTACCGGTCGAGCATGATGCGCAACCCGGCGTCGTCGTAGGCGCAGCTGTCCCCGGAGTGGAACCAGCCGTACCGGAACGCGTGCCGGGTGGCCTCCTCGTCCCGGTAGTAGCCGGCCATCACGGCCGGGGACCGGTACACCGCCTCGCCCGCCACGCCGGGCTGGCCCGCCAGGTCACCGCCGTCTGCGTCAAGCACCGTCGAGGCCAGGATCGGGCTCGGCACCCCGACATAGTTGTGCTGCGGTGCCGTCGCCGCGTAGAGCTCCGGCCACTCGCCGGGCCAGAACCGGTGGCAGGAGATCGACTCGGTCTGGCCGAAAATCTCGAATACGCACAGGTCATCGCCGCAGTGCCGTTTCATGGAGGCCAGCGTGGCCGGGGGCAGCGCGGCCCAGCCGTAGACGATCACGGTCAGGCTGCGGGCGTCCAGGTCCGGCCGCGCGGTCAGCACCGCCTCCAGCGCGCGGATCATCGCCGGCGATCCGGCCCACAGCACGGTGACCTGCTCGGCGTCGATCATCTCCGCGATGTGCTCCGGGTTGGGGCGGCGGCCGAGCACCAGCGTGCCACCGCACAGGAACACGGAGTAAGTGAATGGCTGATCACCTACGTGATAGATCATCGGCAGGTAGGTGCCGACCTTCAGGTCGGACTCGAGCCGCAGCCCGCGGGTCAGCGAGAGCGCGAACCCGAATCCCGTCGCGTAACTGCAGGCGTGCGAGATCATCACGCCCTTCGGCAGCGCCGTGGTGCCCGAGGTGAACAGGATCTCCCAGATGTCATCGGCGTGGATCTCCACGTCCGGCTCGCCAGTCTGCTGACCCGCGATGAACTCGGTGAACGACACGCTGCCGGGGACCGGCGGGCCGCCGATGCCGATCGTGGTCCCGACCCGCAGTCCCTTGGCGGCGAACGGATCCCTGGCCTTCGGCCACAGTTCGGCGTCCACGATGGTCAGCTTGGGCTGGACCAGGTCGATCATGGCGGCCACCAGGTCCGGCGCCATCATCGGGTTCAGCGGCGCGGCGACCAGGCCGGCCTTGGCGATCCCGATCTTGGCCAGGTAGGCCTCGACCGAGTTCTCGCAGAACAGCAGCACCACGTCGCCGCGCTCGAGGCCGCTGGCCAGCAGCGCATGCGCCACCTGGTTCGCCGCCTGGTCGGCCTGCCGGTAGGTCAGCGCTTGCAGCCGGTCGTCCGCGTAGGCGCCCGGGCGGCCCACGATGGCCAGCTTGTCCGGCCGGCTCCAGGTCACCCGCTCGATGAGGTCACCGACGCTCATCCGCTCCCACCGGTGCACGGCTCGCCGGTGATGCAGGCTCGTCACATCGAGGTCCACGGCGCCTCCGCGGGAACGCTAGTGATTGACGGTTCACTAATGCGTTACTATAGGAGGCCGGCCCGCTGGTGTGAAGTGTCGCAGGAGCAGTTTGACGTGCTGATGGAAGGTTGCGATGACGGAAGCGGTCAGCTACCGGGTGGCCAACGGCGTCGCCTGGCTCACCATCGAGCGGCCGGAAGCTCGCAACGCGCTCAACGCGGACGCACGAGCGGGCCTTTACGCCGGGGTCCGGCGTTTCAACGAGGACGACAGCGCCAAGGTCCTGGTGCTCACCGGCGCCGGGGAGAAGGCGTTCTGCGCCGGGGGCGACCTGAAGGAGATGGCCGACACCGCCCTGACCGTACCGCCGCCGGACTTCGTACCTCAGTTCGGCCGCAATATCGACGTCGCCAAGCCGACGATCGCCGCGGTGAACGGCATCGCCTGGGCCGGCGGGTTCCTGCTCACCCAGTGCTGTGACCTGTGTATTGCCGCGGACACCGCGACGTTCGCCATCAGCGAGGTGAAGGTGGGGCGCGGCGCCCCCTGGGCCGCGCCGCTGCCCTGGCTCATCCCGCCCCGGATCGCGCTGCAGATACTGCTCACCGGCGACCCGCTCACCGCCCGGCGGGCGTACGAGATCGGGCTGGTCAACGAGGTCGTGCCGCTCGCTGACCTGCGCGCGCGAGCGCAGCAGGTGGCGGAGCGGATCGCCGCGAACGCCCCGCTGTCCGTCCTGGCGGCCAAGCGGACGGCGTACCTGTCCAGGCCGGACCTGTTCGACGAGGCGGAGCGGATCTGGGCGCCGGTCTACCACAGTGCCGACGCGCAGGAAGGACCCGCCGCGTTCCGCGACAAGCGGCCGCCGGCGTGGACCGGGCGCTGAGCCCAGGCCCGGCCCCCGCGGCCACCGCTTCGCGACCCTGAGTTCCGGCGGCACCGGCTCAGGCTGCGGGCCTTACCGCGACGCGTCGAGCAGGGCGGAGCGCACCGGGCGCCGGCCCTGGCCGCGGAGCAGGGTGATGGGCCGGGTGGCATGCTGCCACAGCCGTGAGACGTTTTCGGCCATGTGGCCGACCTGCTCATCAGCGCGCCGGACCTCGGCGGCGCTCTTTGTTCGCTCGGCCTGGTAGAACTGGTAGGACTGGTACGGCATCATGATGTAGCTCCTCGCGGACCCCCTGTTATCCGCGCCGCGGCCGGGAGGGCCGCCGCGCCGTGCCCGCTCCCGCCGGTCAGGCGGCATCAGGCACCTATAATCGAAATTACGGCTAAGACCTGCGTCGGCGCATCGTGCAAATGACTTCGACGGGAAGGTCTCCCTGTTCATCGAGGTGATGGGCCTGCCCGGCGGCATGCGCGAGGTGCCGGCCGAACTGCGGGAGAATCCGGCCAGCGGCGCCACCATCGTGCGGGCGTTCCTCAGGCTCTGGGACGAGCACGCCACCGCGGCCCAGCCGAGCCCGTTCCTGTCGCTGGTCCAGGCAGTCTCTTCCTCGCCGCTGGCCGCGCAGAGCGTGCGGGAGTTCATCGCCGAGCGCATCCGGCCGCCTGACGACGGCCAGCCGCTGAGCCACGAATGGCGGGTCCGTCAGGCCCTCATCGGGTCGCAGCTCATGGGCCTGGCTTTCCAGCGGTACATCTTGCGGGCCGAGCCGGTGGTCACGGCCGACGCGGACCAGCTGGCGGCGTGGGTCGGCCCGGCGATCGACCGGTACCTGCACGAGCCCCTAGCCGAACGTGGTTCCGGGGGAAGTGATCGCTGAGGTGGCCGCGGCGGGAGGACTGTGGATCCGGTTCTTGTCCGGGCCGGACATCGACTCGCTCGGGCTCTCGAACGCCGAGGTCGTCGACGCGGTCGAGGGTGCCGTGCGCGCCCACGGCGAAGGACGCGTGGTGGTCGAGCCTAGGGTGCACCTCGTCCCAGATAACGACGGTGCCGGTCATTTCAACGTGCTCCGCGGCCACCTGTCGGCCGGCGGCTCGCCGGCCGGAGTGAGCGGTGTCAAGGTAGTCGGCGACTTCGTGGCCAACTACGCCGCCGGGTTGCCCAGCGAGCTCGGGCTGCTGACGCTCTACGACCCGGCCAGCGGGGTGCCGTTGTCGATCATGGACGCCACCATGATCACCGCCTGCCGGACCGGCGCGATGACCGCCGTGGGCGCCCGCTGCCTGGCCCGGCGGGGCTCCCGGGTGCTCGGTCACGTGGGGGCGCGCGGGACCGCGTTCTGGAACGTGGTGCTGCTCGACGAGCTGTTCGACCTGGACGAGATCCGGGTCACCAGCCGGCGTCCCGAGTCACGGGAGGCGTTCGCGCAGCAGCTGGCCGCGGTGACCGGCACCCGCATCCGGGTGACCGCCACCGCGGAAGAAGCCTTCGACGGCGCGGACATCCTGGTCGAGGCGTCGCGGCTCACCGAGCCCGCGCCGCTCCTGCGCACCGGCTCGGTCAAGCCCGGTGCCTTCGTCGTCCCCTACGGCACGGTCAGCGCCGTGGAACTCGACCTGCTCGACGTGATGGACAAGGTGGTAGTCGACGACTGGCGGGAAGCGCAGTCGGGCCGGTTCGGCGCGCTGCGCCGCCACGTTGACACCGGCCGCCTCTCGGCCGCGTCGCTCCATGCCGAGCTGGGCCAGATCGTCACCGGGAGGCGGCCGGGCCGGGAACGCGACGACGAGAGGATCCTGCTCTGGCACCGCGGGCTCGCCATCCTCGACATCGCCGTCGGCCTGGCCATCTTGCGCCGGGCCGAGCAGCAAGGAGCCGGAACGATGCTCCGGTACCGCTAGCGATGGCCGCGCTCGCGATCACCCGGACCGGCGACGCGGATTTCGGCCTCATCCGGGCCGTTGCCGCCGGCCAGCCCGTGAGCATCGGGCCTGACCTGCTCGCGGCGGTGCGGCAGCGCTGCGGGCAGGCCCGGCAGGCGCTCCGCGACGGGCAGCTGGTGTACGGCGTCAACACCGGCATGGGGGCGCTCTCCTCGGTCCGCCTGACCGAGCAGCAGCAGCTTTCTCACCAGCGCAACCTGCTGCTGGCGCGGGCCACGGGCGGGCCGCCCTGGCTGAGCCGGGCCGACGTCCGGGCCGTCATCACGGTCCGGCTGCTGACCTTCCTTTCCGGGGACGCCGGCGTGTCAGGCGAGCTCTGCCTGCGGCTCGCGGATTTCCTCAACTGCGGCATCGTGCCGGCGGTGCCCCAGGGGGGTGCCGGGTCCGCGGGCGAGATCACGCAGCTGGCGCACGCGTTCGGACCGGTGGCCGGCATCGGCCGGGTGCTCGGGCCGGCCGGGACCCTGCGCCCCGCGCGGGAGGCACTGGGCCATCACGGGCTGACCGAGTTCAGCCTCGGCCCGAAGGAGGGCATCGCCCTCATCCAGGGGGTGCCCGGGGCCACCGGCCTGGCCGTCCTGCGCCTCGGCGAGGCCGCCGCGCTGGCGTCGATGATGGAGGCGGCCGCTGCGCTGTCCATCGCGGCGATCCGGGCGCCGCGCGATCCCTACCGCGCCGCCTGCGGGCGCGGCGACGACGTGCTGGCCGCGGTGCTGGCGCGGCTGCGCGCCGCGGCCGGCGACGAGCCGTCACCGCGGTCCCTGCAGGCGCCGGTGTCGTTCCGGGTGGCCGGGCCGGTGCTCACCCAGGTCCGCCGGGCCGCCGCGCTGCTCGAGGCGGCCGCCCGCCGGGCCCTGACCGGGGTCACCGACTCCCCCGCCTACCTCGACGGACAGTTCACCAGTACCGCCGGGTTCCACGGGATCGACCTGGCCGCGCACTGCGACCACCTCACGGCGGCGTTCTGCCACGCGGCGGAGGTGGCGGCGGCACGCCTGCACCGGCTGATGGATCCCGCCGTCACCGGGCTGCCCGCGCAGCTGGCCCGCGCCCCCGGCCCGCAGGCCGGCCTGACGCCGGTCCACAAGCGCGCCGCGGGAGAAGTCCATGCGATGCGGCGGCTGGCCGCGGCGACCCCGGTCGGCCTGATCGAGACCTCCGGCGGCCAGGAAGACGTGCAGTCATTCGCCTGGGAGGCGGCCGGGAAACTGGCCGCCGCGCTGCGCCACGCGCGCGCGGTCACGGCGTGCGAGCTGCTCGCCGGCTACCAGGCCGCGGCGCTTACCGGGCGCCCGGCACCGGCCGGGTGCCGGGCGCTGCTCGACTGGCTGGCCGGGATCGTCGATCCGATCGAGGACGACCGGCCGTTCGGCGAGGACCTCGAGCGCCTGATCCAGGCGTCATGGCCGCCGGCCTGACCGCCCCCGGAACCTCTACGCGGGCCGCGCGGTCACGGGCAGCCAGTCGCTCCGCCGGCAGTTGGTGGTGACGGCAGGTGGGGGTGCAGAGGAAGACACGACGTGTGCCCGGTGCGGATGTCCTTTGCTCAGTCATAAAACGTAAGTACCGGGTCAGCGCGCGGCGCTGGCGCGGGCGTTCGGGTGCGCGCGGGTGGTGTTCAACGACGGGCTGCGCGCCCGGCAGGAAGCCTTTGCCGCCGGGCTGCCCTACGTCACCGACGCGGAACTGTCAGCCCGGCTGACCGGCCGGCACCTACGCGGCCGAGCACCAGTGCTCCTTCTGGAACGCCGGATAACGAACCCTGAGGGCTATTTCTGATCGCGTCCACAAGCCTTTCTCACGGCTGTCCCAGCGTCTGCCGAACGGCGGCCGTTGAGCTGATTCCGGTAATGTCCGGCTGATCTGGGATAGTGCGCTCGTGGTGAAAGCCCGCGGCAGCGTCCGTGCTGCCATGACGGTACTGCTGCTGTCGCTGCTCGCCGCGGGATGCACCGGCGGCGGCAACCAGCCGGCGGGCACCGCCTCCGCCAGCCAGCGGCCCGCCGGGAAACCGGCGTCACCGGATACCGGTCCCGGCTGGCAGTCGGTGACCCCTGCCTCCGTGAGCCTCTCCGCGGCCAGGCTGCGGCAGATCGCGGCGCAAGCTGGTCAGGGCGGGTCGAACTGCCTCATGGTGCTGCGCTACGGCAAGATCGCCGGCGAATGGTATTTCCGCGGCACCGGCCGCGACACGACCCAGGACGTGTTCTCGGTGACGAAGTCCATCACGAGTGTCCTGGTCGGCATCGCGCAGGACGAGGGCTACCTGAAGATCGGCGACAGCGCGTCCCGGTGGATCCCCCAGTGGAAGGGCATGCCGGCCGCCGCGGTAACGGTTCGCGACCTGCTGAGCAACGACTCCGGCAGGCAGTGGAGCATCCAGATCGACTACTCGCAGCTGCTGCGGGCCAGCGACCGGACCGCGTTCGCCGTCGGGCTGAAGCAGGCGGATCCGCCGGGGACGGTCTGGGCGTACAACAACTCGGCGGTCCAGACCCTGCAGCGGGTGCTCAGGAACGCCACCGGGCAGGACGTCTCCGCATTCGCCGAGCAGCACCTGTTCAAGCCGGCCGGGATGACAGGCACCACGATGACCCGCGACGCGGCGGGCAACCCGCAGATGTTCGAAGGGGTGCAGTCGACGTGCCGCGACATGGCCCGGTTCGGGCAGGTCATGCTCAACCAGGGACGCTGGGGAAATACGCGGATCGTGTCGGCCGCCTGGGTGAGCCAGTCCACCGGCCGGTCCTCGACGAAACTCAACGCGGCCTACGGGTACCTGTGGTGGCTCAACGATCGCGGCGTCCAGGCCGGGCCGCTGGCCCCGATGACCATGGCGCGGGCGCAGAGCCCGCAGGCGAAGAAAACACGCCTGGTTCCTGCCGCCCCCGGCGACCTGTACTGGGCGATCGGACTCGGAAACCAGATCGTCCAGGTGGATCGGGCCACCCAGACCGTCGTGGTGCGCCTCGGGATCCCGCGGGCCCGGCCGACGCCGCCCACGTTCGGCCCGGCCGAGGCCAGCGAGGTGGTCACGCAGGCCGTCCTCGGCTCCGGGTAGGCCGCCCCTGATCAGGCCTGCCTGTCGTGACCGCGCTCGCAATCGGCCACGGGCCACAACAGTCGGCAAATACCGTATTTCTTCGGTATTCTTGCAGGTCAGTGGCGGCTAACGTGTGGATGCAAGATCGCAATCCGAGATGATGAAGGCATGATCAAGGCTGGGCGGCTAAGCCCGCGTGCTGGCGGGCCTGGGCAGCGCGCCCAGGCTGGCCAGCCGCCAGACCGCTCCGGCCCGGGTGCCGCAGCCGAGCTTGCGCAGGCTGCTCTGCACGTGCATCTCCACCGTCCGCGGGCTGATCAACAGGAGCCGGCCGATCTCCTTGCTGGTACGGCCATCCGCGACCAGCCACATGACGTCGAGTTCGCGAGGGGTGAGCTTGGGTTCCTCAGGCATGCCGACACGGTGCCGCGTGCCGCGTGCACGGGACTGAAACGCCGCTGAAACCAAGGCGGCGATCACGGCACCGGCGGCGCGGAGCGAGTGCCCGGCCGGCAGGGCGGCTGGTAAGCCGAGGCCGTGCAGCAGGGTATCCACGATCCGGGCGGCCAGCAGGTCCGGGTCGGTCTCGGTCTCGTCAGGGCTGATCGCGGCGTCGAGGAGGCCGTGGTAGGCCCGGCGAGCCCACATCAGGTCGATGTCGGCGCGGATCAGCCCGGCCTGCGCCTTCATCGCGCAGGGCGCCCGGGTCATCGGAGCGGCCAGGACCATCACGCCAGAGCTGGCGGCGACCGGGGCGCACACCGTTGCCGCGGATCTCACCACCCCCGGCGGGGTCAGCCGGCGGCGACCTCGATGTGCTCGTCAACAACGTCGGCGGCGGCGACGGCACCGCCTCCGCCGTCCACGGGTTCCTCGACGTCGAGGACGCTGAATGGCGCAGCCTGTTCGATGTCAACTTCTTCACCGCCGTGCGGATCACCCGGGCGGCTTTGCCCGCCCTGATCGCCCGGCACGGCGTGATCGTCAACGTCTCCTCGGTCGGCGCCCGCGTCCCCTCGGCCGGACCGGTCGCCTACAACACGGCCAAGGCCGCGCTGACCGCTCTGGGCAAGGCGCTCGCCGAGGAGTTCGGTCCCGCGGGCGTGCGTGTCGTGACCGTGTCGCCCGGCCCGGTGCGCACCGCGGTCTGGGAGGCGCCCGGCGGTCTGGGCGCGCAGCTCGCGGCCGCCGCGAACACCGGGCACCAGGAGTTCCTCGCCCAGGTACCGGCGGTCATGGGCATGACCACTGGCCGGTTCACCGAGCCGGACGAGGTCGCCCAGCTCATCGCCTACCTGGCCTCCCCGCAGGCCGCCAGCATCACCGGCGCCGACTTCCTCATCGACGGCGGCCTGGTGAAGACGGCCTGACCCGGGCCAGAGGCAACGCGGCACCGGGCTCAGCCCGCCGGCACGGGTACCGCTGGCTTGCGCGGCCTGGCCGGCTGCGGGCGTGCCGCGATGGTGAGGGAGCCCGCGGCTCCTGCCATCGTGGGCCTTACCAGGGTCAAGCTCATCAGGAAGCCGCGGGCGCTGGGGGAGCCGGCCGCCCCGGTCACCCACCTGGGCATCGAGAACACCGCCGCGGCCGGCCCCGCTGGCGCCGTGACGAGGTCACCGGGGAATACGAGGTCCTCGCGGACCGGTGGCACACCTGCCTTTACGACCTGTCCGGGCCGCAGCGCATGCTCGGGCAGGCCGAGGGCCGCACCGCCGATAAGGAAGGCATACGGGTTCCGCAACCCGGCGAACCAGCGCAGGCGGGTCCGGATCGCCTGTACCCGCGGCACCCGGCGCCACTCACACACCGCAACCAGAGCAAGCACACGCTCAGTAACACGGCCGCAACCACCCGGTTAACTTCGAAGGCCCACATTACCTATCCAAGAGCACTCCCTAACCAGCGTAGGCCCGTTTCCATAACGGGTCACCGTGTGCTTGAGGAGCGCCACCGTCCGTTATGACAAGGATGCCGCATTGCGAGCCTGCCGAACTTACGGTGCTGCCCGCTTAGCGGACGTGACCGTTTCCCTGCACGCCAGGTCAGTTTGGTCGGGGACGGGCAGGACGATCGCGAGGACGCAGTTTGCCGAGCTGCTCGTTCAGGGATCGCCGTTCGGCGTCGGTCTGGGCGAGTTCGAGCGCGCGCTGGTAGGCGTGGCGGGCCTCGTCGTCTCGCCCGGCGCGGCGCAGGAGGTCGGCGCGGGCGGAGTGGAAGTAGCGGTAATGGTCGAGGTCGAGGCCGTCGAGCACCGCCAAGCCGGCCTCCGGTCCGTCGAGTTCGGCCACGGCGATGGCCCGGTTGAGTTCCACGACAGGGGAACCGGTGTGGATGGAGAGGGCGTTGTAGAGCGCGGCGATCTGTCGCCAGTCGCGTGGCTGTTGCAGGTGCAGATCGGCGATGGCGGCCTGCACGGCATAAGGGCCGGTCTCGCCGCGCGCGATTGCCTGCTGCAGGAGCTGTCGGCCTTCGCTGATCTGCTCCTCGTCCCACAGCATGCGGTCCTGGTCGTCGAGTAGGACGATCTCACCGTCGCGTGTTCGGGCGTCTCGTCGGGCGTCGTGCAGCAGCATGAGGGCGAGCAGTGCGAGGACCTCGCCCTCGTCGGGCATGAGCTCGGCGAGTGAGCGGCAGAGTTGGATCGCTTCGGCGGCGAGGTCGACGCGGCCTCCTCCCCAGCCTTCGTTGAACACGAGATAGACCACCGCAAGGACCGCCGCCAGCCGGTCCGGGAGCTGATGATCGGGCGGCACCGCGAACGGGATACGTGCGTCGCGGATCTTGTGTTTCGCGCGGGTCAGCCGTTTGCTCATCGTCTCGGTCGGCACGAGGAACGCGAGCGCGATCTCCTCAGTCGACAGGCCGCCGAGGGTGCGGAGGGTCAGCGCCACCTGTGCCTCGAGCGCGAGCGCGGGGTGGCAGCAGGTGAAGATCAGTTCCAGTCGCTCGTCGCGGAAGGTGGCTGACTCGTACACGGTTGCCTCCGATTCCATGGTGAAGTCGCGCGCGAGCAGCTTCGTCTTGTCGGCTAGCACCCGTTGGCGGCGCATGTGGTCGATCGCCCGGTTCCGGGCGGTCGAGATCAGCCAGCCGACGGGGTTGTCCGGTTCCCCGTCGCGTGGCCAGCGTTCGGCGGCGATCGCGAATGCCTCTTGCGCGGCATCCTCGGCAAGCTCGATGTCGCCGAGGCTCCCCACGAGGGTGGCCAGCACCCGGGCCCAGTGGTCGCGGAAGACCCCGTCAAGCGCCATGGAACAACGCTTCGAGGATGGGCCGCACCTCGATCGCACCGCTGGTCCGGGTGTCCTGCAGTTCCTGCGCGATGGCGAGCGCAGCGTCGAGGTTGTCGGCCTCCACCACAATGATGCCGGCGAGGAATTCCTTGGACTCGATGAAGGGCCCGTCGGTGAGCAGCGTCCGCCCCTCGCCGTTCCGCACGGTCGTGGCCGACCCGTCCGCGTGCAGACGAGCCCAGCCGGTCACATAGGGCCTGGCGAGCACCTCGGCAATCGCGCCCTCAATCGGGGCGGCTTGGGTCCGCTGACTGCCGTATGCAAGTAGTGCGTACTGCATAACCCCTCCAGTCACTGATGGATACCGGTTCGAGTATCTGACGAACGGCGCCGGCTCCGACGGACACCTCCGCCGAAGAAAATTCTCGACGGAAGAAATGTTGTCAGTGGCTGTCCGTGTCGGGCAGGGCTGTTCGTCACTACCGCAGATCCGCCCACGAGGGGCGGCGCAACCTGTTGGAGGAATCGTTGACGAACACGCAATCCCCGCCCCGGGCACTGGCCATTCAGCTGCGTTGGGTGCTGGTCCTGACCTCGACTGCGTACTTCATGGTCATCCTCGATACAGGTGCGTTGTTCGCCGCGCTGCCCCGGATGCAACGTGACCTGCACGCAGATCTCGCGTCCTTGCAGTGGGCTGTCAACTCCTACGGCATCGCATTTGCCGCTGGGATACTCACCGCTGCAGCGCTCGGAGATCGGTTTGGCCGGCGTCGGTTCTTCAACCTCGGCTTGACGCTGTTCACGCTGTCCTCGGCCGTCTGCGCGCTCGCGCCCACCGCAGCCGAGCTGATCATGGCGCGCACCGTTCAGGGTCTGGGAGCGGCGGCGGTGCTGCCGCTGAGCCTGACGATCCTCACGACAGCCGTCCCTCCGCATCGGCGCGGGCTGACCGTAGGCATCTACGGCGGACTCGCGGGGTTCGCCGTCGCGTCCGGTCCTGTCGTCGGAGGCGTCGTCACCGAGGGACTCAACTGGCACTGGATCTTCTGGCTCAACGTCCCGATCGGAATTCTCGCCACCACGCTCGCCATGCGCCTACTGCCCGAAAGCCACGGCGCGCCGGAGCGCCTCGACCTGCCCGGCGTGGCCCTCGTCACCGCAGGCGTCGTCAGCCTGGTCTGGGCTCTGGTCCGGGCCAACGACGTCGGTTGGTCGAGCCCGGAGATCGTGAGCACGCTGCTGGCCGGCTGCGTGCTGTTGGTGGCCTTCGTGCGGTGGGAGCACCGGATGACCGCGCCGATGCTGCCGATGCGATTGTTCCGTGGCCGGGCGTTCGCGGTCGGGAACGTGACGATGTTCCTCATGTCGGGGGCTACCTTCGCCACCGCATTCCTGATCACCCAGGAGTTCCAGATCGCCCGCGGGTACTCACCCGTCTCGACCGGGCTTCGGCTGCTGCCGTTCTTCGGCACACCGATGGTCGTCTCACCGCTGGCCGGCGCGCTCTCCGACAGGATCGGACGGCGCCCGATCATGGTGAGCGGTCTCGCGCTGCAAGCCCTCGGCTTCGCGTGGGTCGCCGCACGCGGGTCGCTGCACACCAGCTGGATCGAACTGGTCACAGCCCTGCTCGTGGCCGGTATCGGCGTCTCGATGGCCCTGCCCACCGTGCCCACCGCCGTCCTCAACTCCGTCGCTGAGACCGAGATGGGCAAGGCCTCCGGGATCAACTACATGGCCCAACGCTTCGGTGCCGTCTTCGCGATTGCGATCGCCAGCGCCGTCTTTTCCGCCCACGGCAACCTCAACAACCCGACCGCAGTGACCGACGGGTTCCAGCCCGCCCTGTGGTCCTGCGTCGTCTTCGCCACGCTCGCCGCACTGACCTCGGTTGCCATCACCCCACGCACGTCGGGTACCAGCACCGACACCAACGCGGTCGGCACCCTCGTCGCCGCCTAACCCACCGAAGGGAACACCGCAATGCCCGACATCCTGCACCGCATCAGCATCGACGCCCCACGCGAACACGTCCACGACCTGGTCGTCACCACCGACGGCATCGCACGCTGGTGGACCGGCCGACCGCTCGACGGAGACAGCACCGTCGGCAACCGCTTTGGCATCTACTTCGGTGATGCCGGCACACCCGCCGCCGTCATGCAGATGCAATCCGACACGCCAGACGAGGTCGTATGGCGTGTCATCGAAGGCCCCGACGCCTGGATCAACACCCTCATCACCTTTGCGCTGCACCCCTCCAACAGCGGCGGAACGACACTGCTCTTCACGCACGCCAACTGGTCAGAGGCCAGTGAGTTCATGAGCGGCTGCAGCACCAACTGGGGCGCCTACCTCACCAGCCTGAAAACCGGCGCCGAACGCGCCGGGTTCCACCCCTACCCCCAAGGCGAAATCAGCCGCTGGGCATAGAGGAGCCGCGTGAAGTCATCGCCGGTTAGCGCCCCAGATTTGTCCGTCCGCGCCGGTGCCGTTCGTCAACAAGCTGAAGGCGTGCATGGGGCACGGCGGTTCTCGAAAGGACGATCGACATGGCGAAGTTCATATACCTCTACCGTGGCCCGGCTCCGATGTCCGATCCCACGCCGGAGCAGGCCGCCGAGCGGATGGCCGCGTTTAGCGCCTGGATGGAGAGGGTCGGCGCGGCGCTCGTCGACGTCGGCAGCCCGTTCGGGACGAGCGCGTCCGTTCGCGATGACGGCACCGAAGGAACAGCCGGCGACCTGATCGGCTACACGATCGTCGAGGCAGACGATCTCGCTGCGGCGAAGGGGTTCACGGAAGGCCTCCCGTTCCTGTCCAACAGTGACGGGAAGTGCGCGGTGGAGATCTTCGAGCTGCTGCCGACGTAGCAGGAACGGTCCGCCGCACCTACGGCGGAGGTGCGGCGGACCGTTGACACTCAGCGCTCAGCGCTCACCCGCCAGCTGGCACTACCGGCTGGCGCGCCGCGTTCCTGGCCTACTTCGATAGCAGCCGGTCCAGCAACGGCGGCACATAAGCCATCAACGGCCCCAACGAGCTCCACCGCCGCATCGCTCGCGGCTTCCGCAACCGCGACAAACTATCGACTACGCATAGTGCTCATCGGCGCCGCTGAGGGCGCGGATGAGTGCGCTCGCGACATGGCACCCGAGATCGAGGGAAACCTCATCGGCGTCTCGGCGACCTCCAGATGCCGCGCACCCGACCCGCACACCCCGCCGGACCGCGTAAAACCGCAGGTCAGGATACCGGACGTCCAGCCCCGTCATCGCCCGGCCGATGATCATCCGCTGGATCTCGGACGTGCCCTCGAAGATCGTGAAGCTAGGGGCAGTTTCCGCAGGTAGATGGCCTGTTTGGCGCCCTGGTATCAGCACGGGTTCAGCACGGGGTTTCGCGTGGCGGCCGGTGTTGCGAGCGTTGTCGAGGGCGGTGCGGGCACGGTCCAGGAGCTTCCCCACGGCCACGGCACAGGCGGGGTGCTTAATCCGCGATCATGCGCCGCACCCAGCGGGCGACTGCGGCCTTCTCATCTGCTGCCAGCCTTCCCAGGGGGTGGCCGATGGTGATGCGCCGGGTCGAGATCGCCGTGATGTCCTCGGTACGGACCCAGCTCGGCCGGTCAAGTCCAGACTCCTGCGAGCCGATAGGCACATGGTGAGGCAGGCCCCGGTCCCGGGTGGTTACCGGGATCACGATCGTCATATCGATGGGGAACTTGCAATGCAGTTCAGACGCCACGACAACGACTGGCCGGATACCACCCTGCTCGCTCCCGACAGGCTGGCCGAAGTCAGCTAGCCATACCTGCCACGGGCGGACGCGGCTCACGCGGAGCGGTCCTGCCGGAGCCAGTCCCCCGCCACGTTGTCCGTTAGCGCAGCCTCGTTCAAGTACGACGCCCATTCACGTTCGTCGGCCCGCAAGCGCTCGTAGGCATCGAGGGCTGCTCGCTCTTCGTGCTCTTCAACCAGGCGCTCCACGGTGTCGGCCAGGGTGGACCGGTCGTAGTGGTCCACTGCGATCCGGGCCAGGCGATCCCGCAACTCGGCGGGAATCTTGATGGTGGTCATGCCCATACCTGCAGTATGCCACAAAGAGATCCCTGGCAAGCATGTCAACCGGAATACTTATAGGTATTCCACCCTGCATACCAGACCGCGAGTCCGGTGCCCAAGCCGGTATAGCTTGCTAGTGGTCCAGCCCAGCCGCTGCGCGGCGGCCTCCATCCGCAGTTCGCTGGCATGGCGTGAAGATCGTGGACGTATGGGCAGTTTCCGCAGGTAGATAGCCTGCTAGGTGGCCTGGTGTCAGCACGGGTTCAGCACGCGGTGTCGCGTGGCGGCCGGTGGCGGCTGGCGTGGCGGCGGGGTGCAGCGGGGTGCCGTCGGGGTTGGGGTCGGCCTGCCCGGTGCGCATTGTCGAGGACGGTGCGGGCACGGTCCCAGGAGGTAGGGACCAGGACGGCCAGGCCGAGCACCCGGCACGTCAGCAGGTAAACGATCTTGAGCAGCACCCGGCAAGCCAACCACCACTGCGTCCATCATGTCGGCAACAGTGCAGGTGACACACCCAATCGAGTAACTATGAGACCATCTGATTTCCCTCCAGGGCGGTTGCGCCGCGGCGCACGCGCTGCTTGCCCCAAGACGCCCTAGGCCAGAAGATCCTCGATCATGATCGGGATGTGCCGGACCCGGATGCCGGTGGCGTTGTAGATGGCGTTGGCGACCGCCGCCGCCATGCCCACCGTGCCGATCTCGCCGATGCCCCGGGCTCCGACGGTGTTGTGCAGGGTGTCCGGGTACTCGACGAAGTGGACGTCGACATCGGAGATGTCCGCGTTCACCGGGAGCAGGTAGCCCGCGAGGTCGCCGTTGGCCAGCCGACCGTTCGGCTCGATCTCCAGGCCCTCGTGCAGAGCGGCGGAAACACCCCATATCATGCCGCCGATGATCTGGCTGCGCGCCGTCTTGGCGTTGATGATCCGGCCGGCGTCGAATACGCCGAGCATGCGGGACACGCGGGCCTCGCGCGTCCACCTGTGCACCCGGACCTCGCAGAACTGGGCGCCGAATGAGCTGAACGAGTGCTTCGTCAGCTCCTCGCCGGGCGACGACGAGCCGATGGCGGAGATCGACGAGCGACTCATCGCCCGGAGCAGTTCGCCGAAGGTCACCGTCCGGCCGTCCGCCAGCACGCGGCCGTCGGCGTAGGAGACCTCCATGCCGTCGAACGGCGCGCCCGGGGAGGACGCCAGGCCCTGCAGGTCCTCGATCACCTGCGCCGCGGCGATCATGATTGCCGATCCCGCGCTGGCGGTACCGGTTGAACCGCCGGACATGCCGCCCGGCGGGAGGGCCGAGTCGCCCAGCAGGGGCGTGACCCGGGCCGGCGGGATATCGAGCGACTCGGCGCCCACGAGGGAGAGCACCGTCAGCAGGCCGGTTCCCGGATCCGCGCCGCTGGTCGCCACTTCGGCCGTGTCGTCGTCGCGCAGGGTGACCCTTACCGATGCTGGGAAGCGGAGGGCGGGAAACATGGCGGTGGCCACGCCGAGGCCGACGAGCCAGTCGCCGTCTGTGCGGCCGTGCGGCGTGCGCTCCGCCCAGCCGAACCGGGCCGCGCCGACCCGGAAGCACTCGTCGAGATGCTTGCCCGACCACAGCAGGTCCTTGCCCAGCGGCGCGGTCGAGTCGTTCCTCATGCGCAGCTCGATCGGGTCCATGTTCAGCGCGACCGCCAGTTCGTCCATCGCGCTCTCCAGCGCGAACGACCCGGGCGCCTCTCCCGGTGCCCGCATGAACGTGGTCGGCGGGATGTGCAGCGGCACCATCTTCTGGCTGACGGCCAGGTTCTGGGCGGCGTAATACTCCCTGGTGCTGTGCGAGGCCGGTTCGACGAACGACCGGTCCATCGGCGCGGCGGACCACGCGTCGTGGCGGATCGCGATCAGCGAGCCGTCCGCGGTCGCGCCGAGGGCGATCTTCTGGATCGTCGCGGCGCGAGTCGCGGTCGCGGTGAAGACCTGCTCCCGGCTCAGCGCGACCTTGACCGGCCGGCCGAGGACCCTGGCCGCCGCCGCTGCCAGGAACGCCGCGACGGACGTGCGGCCCTTGCCGCCAAAGGCGCCGCCCACGAACGGGTTGACCGCGTGCACCGACGACGGATCCAGCTCTAGCGCCAAGGCCAGTTCCATCGCCTGGAGGTTGGACCCCTGGTTTCCGCTGTACACGGTAAGGCCGTCGGAGTCCCACGCCGCCACGGCCGAATGCGGCTCCATCGCGGCATGGTTCTGGGTCGCGGTGGAGTACGTGGCCTCGACCACGACCGGGCTGGCCCGCAGGGTGTCCTCAATGGACGAGATACCTGGCGCGAGTATCTCCATGGTCAAGGGGGACCCGTCGAAGCCCGGCGGCGCGTCCTCGGCGGAGGAGATGCCGTCCCACAGCGAGGTCAGCGCCGGACGCTCGTGGTAAGTGACCTCGATGGTCATCGCCGCGTCCCGGGCTTGCTCGTACGTCTCCGCCACCACGAGACCGATGGGCTGGCCATAGTACGTGACCTCCTTGTCCTGGAGGGGAACCCACGTCTCACCGAACATCGTGTTCGGCGTCCGCAGGTCCACCGGGTCGAATGGCGAGTAGACGTCGATCACCCCCGGCGCGCTCCTGGCCGCCGTCACGCCCATGCTCCGGATTTCCCCGTGGGCAATCGTGCTGACCACGATGTAACCGTGCGCCATCCCAGGAAGGTTGTGGTCCGCCCCGTACTTGGCGCGACCGGTGACCTTCAGCGGCCCATCCAGCCGGCTGGTCATCAGCGACTCCCCTCGATCAGTGCGCGGACGACGGTCCGCTTCAGCAAGGACACCTTGAACGCGTTGCCGGGCAGCGGCCTGGCCCCTTCGGCCGCCACGGACGCGGCGTCCTCGAAGGCCTCCGGGGTCGCGGGCGCGCCGCGCAGGGCCGCCTCGACGGACTCCAGCCGCCACGGCCTGGTCGCCACGCCGCCGACGGCCACCCGGGCGTCGGCGACGCGCCCGTCCCGGATGTCCAGGGCGACCGCGGCGGAGCAGAGCGCGAACTCGTACGACTGCCGGTCCCGCACCTTCACGTACGTGGAGCGCCGCGCCCAGTCCAAGCGCGGCACCACCACCTCGGTGATCAGCTCACCCGGCCGCAGGTCGTTCTCCACCTCCGGCGTGTCGCCCGGCAGGCGGTAGAAGTCGGCCAGCCGGACGCCGCGGGTTCCGGAGGCGCTGGCCAGCCGGATCTCCGCGTCCAGGGCGACGAGAGCGACCGCGACGTCGCTGGCGTGCGTCGCCACGCACGAGTCGCTCGTGCCCAGCACGGCGTGCGTCCGGTTGACCCCCGAGACGGCCGGGCAGCCGCTGCCGGGTTCGCGCTTGTTGCAGGGCGTGTTGACGTCGCGGAAGTAGCCGCAACGGGTGCGTTGCAGCAGGTTGCCGCCGATGCTGGCCATGTTGCGCAGTTGCTGGGAGGCGCTCAGCAGCAGGGCACGGGAGACGGCCGGATACACGCCGGGATGCCGGGCGACGTCGCTCATCCGCTCCAGCGCCCCGATCCGCAGGCCGTTACTGATGTCGATGCCCCGCAACGGCAGTGCGTTGATGTCCGTGACGTGCCCCGGCGTCAGGACGTTGAGCTTCATCAGGTCAACGAGGGTGGTGCCGCCGGCGAGGAAGGTCCCGGGCGAGGCGAGGGCGGCCTCCACGGTCGTGGGCGCGGTCAGGTCAAAGGGTCGCATCGGCCCGCCTCGCCTGGTCGATGGCGGCGACGATGTTGGGGTACGCCGAGCAGCGACAGATGTTGCCTGACATGAACTCCCGGACATCCTCGACGTGCTGCTCGACAGCCGCAACCGCCGACATGATCTGGCCGGAGGTGCAGAACCCGCACTGCAGGGCGTCCTGGTCGACGAACGCCTGCTGGACCGGGTGCAACTGGTCTCCCGTGGACAGGCCGTCCACCGTTGTCACCGGCGCCCTCACCGTGGCGGCCAGGGTGAGGCACGAGAGCACGGGCCTGCCGTCGACGTGTACGGTGCACGCGCCGCACTGACCCCGGTCGCAGCCCTTCTTCGGGCCAGTGATGCCGAGGCGTTCACGCAACGTGTCCAGCAGTGTCACGCCGGGATCGATACTCAACTTCTCGGTACTGCCATTGATTTCGAGGGAGATGTCCACTAGATCTCTTTCCGCGAACCACCTTTGGACGTCCACGTCGGACACCTCGGCGATCTGGGTGATCCTCAGCCGAGGCGCGACGCCGTCCATGCCGGGCCCGTCACCGAGCGGAACCGGATATCTATCCGGTATATGCTTTGACACTATCGGATTCTTATCCGCTTCGCAACGATGGGAGCCGCACCACCACGGGGCCGCGCATGTACGCGGACCGTCCAAGCTGTCGATGCATTACATTCACCTGGGCGAACCGGAACGCTGGCGGGGAGGGACGACGATGACGACCGGAGCGGTCAATCCCAGACGCGCGGACACGCGGCGCAACCACGAGCGCATTCTCGCGGCGGCACTGGAGGCGCTGACCACGTCGGGCGAGGTCTCGTTCAACGCCATCGCGAAGAAGGCGGAGGTGGGTGTCGGCACCGTGTACCGGCATTTTCCCACGTCCGAGGCGCTCGTCCTGGCCGTCTACCGCCGTGAGGTGCAGCACCTCGTCGACGTCGTGCCGACCCTGCTGGAGACGAACGCGCCGGAGCAGGCTTTCCGCGCATGGACCGGTCACCTGGCACGTTACATGATGACCAAGCAAGGCCTGGCCGAAGCCCTCCGCACCGCCACGACCTCCCAAGAGGACCTGTTCGCAAAGGCCTACGAGGCCATGATCAGCGCGGTCTCCACGCTGCTTGAGGCCAATGTCCGCGCCGGGTCGGCCCGGGCCGACGTGGACCCGCAGACCGTGCTGCGCGGGCTGAGCGGCCTGCTGCACCTCAATCCCAGAGAAGACTGGCAGAGCCAGACGGAGAACCTCACTGACCTGCTCTGGAAAGGCATGCGCGCAGACCAAGGCGAATGAGGCTGACTGGCACACGTACGTGGTCTAGACCTCTAGCCCTGCATGTTCGCTCCATGTTTCTTAATCTGCGGGTACGA
>WNGH01000325.1_pt1 | contig 46596 bp, 45 predicted proteins | sample 5400631 | NCBI WGS metagenome assembly WNGH01 (sample SAMN13153373, study PRJNA577476) | soil metagenome | isolation source: 115 cm soil or saprolite under Garry oak tree replicate 1 | place: USA:California | collected 2016-06-15 | reverse complement strand
CTGACCGGCCCATTCCAGATCGCCTACATCCGGCTGATTCAATTCAATGAACCGACGGCCGAGGAATTATCGAAAGCTCTCGACGAATTGCAAAAGCAAGGGATGCAGGCGCTCATTCTCGATCTTCGGAATAATCCAGGCGGGCTTTTGAACAGCGCGGTGGACGTCTGTGCTCAATTTTTGCCGCCCAATACAAAAGTCGTCTCAACCCAGGGCCGAGTTGCTTCCCAGCAGCACGATTATTCGACCTCTGGGGCGAGAAAAGAGCGTCCGCCTTTTCCCATGGCGCTCCTGATTAACGAAGGCAGCGCGAGTGGTGCGGAGATCGTTTCAAGAGCGTCCGCCTTTTCCCATGGCGCTCCTGATTAACGAAGGCAGCGCGAGTGGTGCGGAGATCGTTTCCGGAGCGCTCAAGGATTTGCACCGCGCCGTCCTTGTCGGCGAAACCACGTTCGGGAAAGGTTCCGTGCAGAATGTCATGCAGTTGCCAGACGGTTCGGCGGTGCGCTTTACCACGGCAAAATACTACACACCGAGCAAGCAGGTCATTCAGGGAAATGGTGTGACACCGAATATTCGCGTTCCGATGACGGCAGAGCAGGAGCGCGCGCTCTTCACGTTGCTCAGTGCCGACAGTGCGAAACCGGACGAAGAGAAAAACATCATCAAGGCGAAAGATCCACAGACGTTGCGGGCGATCGACGCGCTGAAGGGTGTCATGATTTACGCGCAGCAAAACGCGCCGAAGGGCGAAGCGGTAAAGAAATGATTTGGAGGACGACCTCCGCGTCGTCCGAAAAATGGGACGCGACGGCGCGCGTCTCTCCATTCAGGTGAAAACAATCCTCGCGCTCGAAACCTCGTGCGATGAGACAGCCGTCGCGGTCTTGCGCGGCGGTAACGGCCACTCCGGCTCGGAGCTGCTGGCGAGCGAAATCGCCTCGCAAATCGCCGAGCATGAAAAATATGGGGGAATCGTGCCCGAGATTGCTTCGCGCAATCATCTCGTCCATGCGCCCCGCTTGCTCGAGCGCGCCACACGCAATGCCAAGATAGACATGAAAAATGTGGACGCTTTCGCAGCCACAAGCGGACCCGGCCTCGCAAGTTCGTTGATGATCGGCGCCTCGATTGCCAAAGGTCTCGCAACCGGTTTCAGAAAACCTTACCTCGCGATCAATCATCTCGAAGGGCACTTGCTTTCGCCATTTTTCGGAGACGGTGAAGTGAACCCGAACGTTTCACTCATTGTCAGCGGCGGACACACGATGTTGCTTCGAGTGGATGGGCTGTCCGATTACCAGCTGATCGGACGCACGGTCGATGATGCTGCCGGCGAAGCATTCGATAAAGTGGCCAAGATGCTTGGGTTCGGATACCCCGGTGGCCCGGAAATCGAAAAACGTGCGCGCGGCGGCGATCCGAACCGGTTCAATCTCCCGCGGAGCATGCTCGACTCGGAAAATTTCAGTTTTAGCGGATTAAAAACGGCGGTCCGATATTTGTTGCCCAAGTTAAAAGGCGATTACGTTGAAGATCTTTGTGCGTCATTCCAGCAGGCGATTGTGGACGTCCTGGTGCGCAAAACAATCGTGGCAGCGCAGAAGTACGATGTCGATCTTGTGACGGTGAGCGGCGGCGTGAGCTGCAACGGCGAATTGCGGCGACAATTGCGCGACGCGTGCGCGCGCCAAGGATGTGAATTCAAAAGCGCAGAGGCTTGGTTGTGCACGGATAACGCGGCGATGATCGCATTTGCCGCGTCGTTACGATTGCAAGCAGGATTTGAATCGAAGCTGACAGAGGAGATCGATCCGAATCTCGTGCTGACATAAGGTCCCTGCGCTGCGGCGCGCTGTCTCTGCAATCAATACTCGCGTTCGAGGAGGTAATTTGCGAGAGCGTGCAGCGCCTCGGCTTCACCGCCGCCAAAGATCGACAACGCATCGTGCGCCTTGCGCGTTAGCCGTCTGGCTTCGGCACGTGATTTTTCCAGCCCAATCACGGCGGGATAAGTCGCTTTCTTTGCCGCGATATCTTTGCCGGCGCTTTTTCCCAGGATCTCTGAGGTTTGCGTTACATCGAGAATGTCGTCGATGACTTGAAAAGCGAGCCCAAGCCCGCGTCCAAAGTTAGTGATGGCCCGGAGTTCTTTAGCATCCGCGTTCGCGGTCATTGCGCCGAGCCGCACCGAACTCGTCAACATCGCCGCGGTTTTGTTTTCGTGGATGTAGCGCAATTGATGGCGACTGACATTCTTTCCTTCGGCTTCGAGATCGGCGACTTGACCAGCGATGAGTCTTTGGCTCCCAGCCGCAACCGCGATTTCACCCAGCAAGATCGACATGGCGTAGCGCGGTGTCGGCTTCGCGGTCGAGACAATTTCAAACGCAATCGTCAACAGCGCGTCGCCCGCGAGCACGGCGATACCGTCGCCAAAAACCTTGTGGCAAGTGGGACGCCCGCGCCGGAAATCATCGTTGTCCATGCTCGGCAGATCGTCATGCACGAGAGAATAGGTGTGGATGCACTCGAGCGCGCAGGCGAGGGGAAGCGCGTCGGCGATCTTGCCGCGGCAAGCTTCGGCGGCCGCAAGACATAGAATCGGTCGCAATCGTTTGCCGCCGGCGAATAGGCTGTAGCGCATAGCCTTATGAAGCGTCGCCGGTTTGGTGTTCACCTTCGGCAAATAACGATCGAGCGCGCGGTCAATCTCCTTTTGCCGGGACCTGAGATACGCTTTCAGATTCATTCCGATACTCGATGTCGATTGTAGCGGCGCTCGATGAGCGTCGCATTATTTTTTGACACAAGTTCTTAATTTTTCTCCGCTTTAAGCCGTCAAAAGTACGCGGGATTGGAATGAAAAGATTCATGCAAGCAAAAGCGTCAGATATTCTCCGCCGCTTCGGTCGTGGCGATCGGTTTCACGCGCATAGCCAGGAATGCGCCTAGGAGCAGAACGGCTGCACTCCAAAGTTGAGCGTGAGCGAGACGTTCACCATAAATCCAGGCGGAGAGCGCCAGCGCGCCGGCGGGACAGAGAAGCTGGAGGGTTTGCGCGAGCGCTACGCCAATCTCGCGAATGGCAACGTAGTACAGGACATGTGCGAGCGTAATGCAAGTCACGGCAGAGAGGATCAGAATGAAGTTAGCGTGCGATCCGGCGTGAAGCGGAGTGCCGATCTTTCCAAACGCGCAGGTGAGCGGAAGCAACAGGGCTGAGGTGATAAGACTGATCAGTCCGAAGCTGCGAATGGATCCAAGCTGTGCCGAGGGACGTTTCACCAGAATTCCGTAAAGCGCCCAGCAGAACGTTGCCGTGAACGCGATGAATAATCCGGGAAGCGCAATGTGCCCCGATTTCCATCCCGGTTGAAACCAGATGACACCGAAAGCGCCGATCAATCCCAGAAGCGTGCCGGCCTGAAACTGCCACTGACGGATGATGTGGCGTTCCTCAGGGAAAAATGCTAGTGCGAGCAGCGCGGTGAAGATCACCGAGGAGCGAGTGAAAATCGCGTAGACGCCCGGGCCCATATAGAATAAGGCCATCACCTGGGTGATTTGGTGGACCACGTTAGGCAGGCACGGAACGAAACATATCATCACAGCGCGCCAATCGATGCGCGGACCGCGGCGTTGAATTCGGAAAAACGCCAGCGGCGTGATTGCCAGGAAGGCGACGAGATATCGATAAAAATTCTGTGCCCAGGGATCGTAATAACGATTCAGGTAATACTGAAAAAGCGATGGGGTCGACCAGATGACGATGGTGGCCAGGATCGCGGCATAACCTTCTGAAAAGTTGGCACGTCCGCGTAGATCGACAATGTCTCGACTGGAATCCAATCGCTTCATCGCTTTTGCTTCTTTCGCGCGTTAATTTGCTCGCTTACAAACGATAAATCGCTCAAAAAGTAGGATCGGAGGAGAAATGAATATCTTGAACAAGCAAACGATCACTCTTGCGATAGTCTCACTTTTGTGGTTCGCGGCCGTTGACATCGGATTCGCCAAGCCGCCCGCAGGGGGCGGGGGACATATGCAGCGCGGGATCGATCTGGCTCAGCAGAAGCAGTACGACGCGGCGATTGCCGAATTTACAAAAGCGATTCAAGCCAACCCGAAAGATCCGCGCGGTTACACCAATCGCGGCACCGCCTATCGCGCCAGCAACCGATTAGCGGATGCGGCCGCTGACTTTTCAAAGGCAATTGAGATTGCGCCCAGCGACGAAGTTGCGTATCGCGAACGGGGCAACACACAGGTCATGCAAAGCCAGTTTGATGCAGCGTTACCGGATCTCGACAAGGCCATTCAGCTCAAACCGGATGACGGCTATGCTTATAAGTTCCGGGGTTTTGCTGAGATCGGGCTTAACCAGTGGGATAAGGCAGTCGCGGATTTTACAATCGCCATCCAGAAGGAGCCAAATGATCCGCAAAACTATGATCGGCGAGCTTGGGCAAACCGAAATCTGAAAAACTATGACGCCGCCGTCGCCGACTACAATGTATTAATCGAAAAGGATCCTGCCGATGCCGAGCACTTGGTTAAACGAGGCGCGACGTACACTTCCATGATGCAGTATGAGAAGGCGATTGCTGATTATCAAGCCGCCCTAAAATTAAAACCAGACGACTACGACACCGTGCAACGCCTGCAATATGTGCAGGCGATGCTGGCGGCGAGGAATGCGCCGCCTCCGACAGCAACGCCCACACCGACTCCCGAAAAACCTGGTTTGATTACGCCGCTCAATATTGGAATTGCGATCGCGGTGCTGATTATCATCGCAGTGATCGTGCGCGTGGTCACCAGAGGAAAAGAAGAGCCTACAAGCGGAAGAATTCGATAGCCCGTAGCGCTAAGAAATTTCTTTGACACACCAACGCGGGCGGTTAGCTTGCGGACGCTTTTTGCTGGAACGAGGCGGTCCCATGGTCGTTCAAATTGCAAATTTGACGCGACTTTGGGACTTTTATCTCTCCGGCAAAGGGTGAAACCGGTTCGTCGCTCGGCTCCGCAATGGAGAACGCGGCGAGCATCGACATGACGAAGAGCGGCCCATGTAGCTCAGTTGGTAGAGCACGTCCTTGGTAAGGACGAGGTCACCGGTTCAATCCCGGTCATGGGCTCCAGGATGAGCTCGGGACCGGCAGTGAATCAGTGAATAATTGAAAGAAAACGAGACAGTTTAGTTAACCAGGAGAATTGAAATGGCTAAGGAAGCATTTAAACGCGACAAGCCGCACGTGAACGTCGGCACGATCGGGCACGTGGACCATGGCAAAACCACCCTGACGGCGGCGATTACGCAGGTGCTGGCGAAGAAGGGCATGGCCGAAGTACGCGCATACGAATCAATCGACAACGCTCCCGAGGAAAAAGAGCGCGGCATTACGATCAACACTGCGCACGTAGAGTACTCGAGTGACAAGCGCCACTACGCCCACGTGGATTGCCCCGGCCACGCCGATTACGTGAAAAACATGATTACCGGCGCGGCGCAGATGGACGGAGCGATCCTGGTCGTCTCCGCGGCCGATGGGCCGATGCCACAAACCCGTGAACACATCCTGCTCGCGCGCCAAGTCGGCGTGCCCTCGGTTGTCGTGTTCCTGAACAAGGTCGACATGGTGGATGACCCCGAGCTTCTCGATCTCGTTGAGATGGAGGTGCGCGATCTCCTCACTCAGTATGAATTTCCGGGCGACAAAATCCCGATTGTAAAAGGCAGCGCACTCAAGGCGCTCAGTGGCGATGCCGAAGCGGAAAAACAAGTGCTCGCCCTCGTGGACGCGATTGATGATTACATTCCAGTTCCGGAACGACCGATCGATCAGCCATTTCTCATGCCGATCGAAGACGTGTTTAATATTGAAGGACGCGGCACCGTCGCGACCGGTCGTGTCGAGCGTGGTGTCCTCAAGAAAATGGGGGAAGTCGAGCTCGTCGGCATTCGTCCTACGGCCAAAACGACTGCCACCGACATCGAAATGTTCCGTAAACTTCTCGATGAAGCGCGCGCGGGCGATAACGTCGGCGTTTTGCTGCGCGGCCTGAAGAAGGAAGATGTGGAGCGCGGCCAGGTCATCGCAAAGCCGGGATCGATTACCCCGCACAAGAAGTTCAAGGCTGAAGTATACGTGTTGAGCAAAGAGGAAGGCGGCCGTCACACGCCGTTCTTTACCAATTACCGGCCGCAGTTTTATTTCCGCACGACGGATGTGACCGGCACGGTCAAATTGCCTGAAGGCGTCGAAATGGTCATGCCCGGTGACAACATCTCGATTGAAGTCGAGCTGATCACCCCGATCGCGATGGAAAAAACCATTCGCTTTGCCATTCGCGAAGGCGGAAAGACCGTCGGCGCGGGTCGCGTCAGCGAGATTTTGGATTAATGATTCTTCCTCTATCTCTTCCTCTCACTCTGCTCACTTGAGCGAGATGTCCGGAAGAGGAAGCGGAAGAGCAAACCTTACGCCAGTAGCTCAATTGGTAGAGTAGCGGTCTCCAAAACCGTCGGTTGGGGGTTCGAGTCCCTCCTGGCGTGTATGTGGGAAAACATCGAACATTGAACATCGAACGCTCAACATCGAATCCCGAACTCCGACACGTGGAAGTTGGACGTTCGATGTTGGATGTCCGATGTTGTCAGCTCCGCTTCAACGCTTCAACAAATCACGATTTAAAATATTGATGTTCACAAAAACAAAAGACTTCCTCGGCGAAGTGAAGGTCGAGCTTCAGAAAGCTTCCTGGCCGTGGGAACCCAAAGAAAAAGGGATCCGCCGCTACAAGGAACTCACCGACTCGACGCTGGTCGTCATTATCGCGATGTTGCTGCTTGGTGGTTACGTCGCGCTTTTCGACTTCCTTCTCGTGAACTTCGTCCACTTCTTCACCCGATTGCACTGATTATGGCGCAAACGCTAGCAGGCAAAGATCAATGGTTCGTGGTGCACGTGCTCTCCGGGCAGGAAAACAAGGTGCGCGACAACATCATGAGACGCGTCAAGACCGAGGAGATGGGTGACTTGGTTTACGAAGTGCTCGTCCCGACGGAGCGTGTTTCGGAAATTAAGAAGGGAAAGAAGAGCGAGACGACTCGCAAATTTTTCCCCGGTTACCTGATCGTTAACATGCATTTGCTCGATGAAAACAATCAGCTGGTCGGACGCACCTGGTATTTCATTCGTGACACGCCCGGCGTGATCGGTTTTGCCGGGACAAAAGACAAACCGATCCCGATGCGCCAGTCGGAAGTCGACAGCATGCTGGCGCAAATGAAAGAGCGCGAAGAGAAGGTAAAACCGAAAGTCTCATTCGAAGTCGGCGAGACCGTTAAAGTTGCCGATGGCCCATTCCAAAACCAAAACGGGATTGTCGAAGAAATCGATCCGGAACGCGGCAAGCTGCGCGTCTCCGTCACAATTTTCGGCCGCGCTACGCCGGTCGAGCTGGAATACTGGCAGGTCGAACGCGGCTAAAAGTTTCTGACAGAATAAACAAAATGATCAGAATGTTTTCAGGAATGTTTCAGGTAACCTATTTTGTAAATTCTGTTCATTCTGTCTAAAAACCATGGCTAAAGAAGTTGTAGCTCAAATCAAATTGCAAATTCCTGCAGGCCAAGCGAACCCGGCTCCTCCCGTGGGAACTGCATTGGGCCCGCGCGGCGTCAATATCATGGCATTTTGCAAGGAATTTAACGCCGCCACCCAGAAACAAGCAGGCGACATTTTGCCGGTTGTGATCACCGTTTTTAAAGACAAGTCGTTCACCTTCATCACGAAGAGTCCGCCCGCCGCCGTCTTGCTAAAAAAAGCTGCTAACATCGCCGCTGGTTCCAAAGAGCCGAACAAAACGAAGGTCGGCAAAGTCACGCGCAAACAAGTGATGGACATCGTGAAGACGAAATCCAAAGACTTGAACGCGCGCACCGACGAAGCCGCCTTCCGCATCATCGCTGGCACCGCCCGGCAAATGGGCCTCGAAATCGTCGATTAATTCAACCGCGGATTACGCGGATTGGGGAGCGGTCGCGGCGGCGACCTGGTGCCGGCGCCTTCAACGAAACGAACCTTGTATTCCACCTTCGCGTTGTTCTGGCCGAAAGCGTCTTGCTCACAATCGAAGACCATCTTTCCGGAGGTTAGGCCTCTTTCCTGACTCGGCAGCCGGGCTTCCAGCCTGGCGTCTTTTATTCGACAAGCAAGTTGCTTGCCGGCCGAGACAGGCTGGAAGCCTATCTTCCATCCACTCCCAAGTATTCCCAGCGCTGCAGTGCGATCGGGACGTTGCCGTTTTTCCAGACGAAATCGTGGAAGGCGCGGAGGTTGAACGTTTCGCCCTGCTCCATGCGCGCTTCGGCGAGAAATTTCAGGATCTGGAGTTTGCCGATTTGATAAGTGATCGCTTGTCCAGGACCGGTGGAGAAGGCGATCGCTTCTTGGCGCGCCGTCCCTGAATCCATCGGAACTTTTTGTTCGAGATACTTGGCCGCCTGTTCGAGCGTGAATTCGCCGAGCGCGAGTTTCACGTCCACGTCCACACGGAGCGCGCGGAGCCGCATAAAATTGTAAATGATCTCACGTGTGTGCGGGCTGTCGTCGAACAACCCGGCCTGCAACATCATCTCTTCCGCATAGAACCCGATGCCTTCGTTCGCGCCCGAATCATAGTAATGCCGACGGATGGGGTCTTCGTGTTTCCACGAAAGACAAAGCTGAAAATAATGACCGGGAATTCCTTCGTGAACGGCGATCGGCCGCGAGTCCTCCGCGGTGGCGCGCCAGAAGTAACCGAGGTTCCCTGATGGCGGATCGACATAGCGAATGCAATTTTCTTTCAGCCGCGAGGACGAAGTGAAGTCATCCGTTTCCCCGAATCCTTCGAGTGCGTGCAAATACGGCGGCATCAGGCGCAGCGTATAGTGCTGGACCCAATCCGGTACGGTGAGAACGCCATGCGTTTCAAGAAATTGGCGGATCAACAGTTCCTTGGCTGCCGCGTCTTTTATCCAACTGTCGGTGTTCGATGCCGACTTCAGCGGAGGCACGTTGCGATTCCGTTCCTTTTCAAATGCTTCGAACGCGACGGCGCGATTCCATTCCTGCTGACCCATCGCGAGAAGTTCCTCCGGGGAATACGGCATCAATGCGACGTTCTTGAGAAAAAAAATGTAAGCGTCGCGACCAAGTGCCGTTTCGGCGGGCAACGACGGCAATTTCTCCTGAAGCCATTGCCGGAATTTCTCGAGCGCGTCGGCCGCATGATCAGTTGCGCGGTTCAACTCTTGTTCTTTAAGAGTTGTCGATCCGAGCAACGCTGTCGCCATTTGTTGCAGGCGCGGCCGAATATTTTCCAGCGCTTGGATCGCGACGGTGGCAAATGGCGCCGGTGGATTTGCGAGGTTTTCTTCGCCTTGTTGCAGGATCGCGGGAATATTTTCGATCCGCGTCAGGATCTCGCGACTACGCGTCGCGTCATACGGTTCCGCTACAGTTAGCGCTTCGACGACCGGAGTCAGTGTCTGAGCGATGTAAAAATTGGGATCGCGTTTCCATCGCGGATTGACGTCCAATTCCCAGCGCACCCGCGACAAGGCCGAACCGACCAGCCGATAATCGACCTGTTTTGGAACAGGCCAACCCTTGACGTCAATCTTCTTCCAGCGCGCTTCGAACTCGGCAAGATCTTTGCGCTGCTTATCCATGGCAGCTACCGACCAATCGCGTACTCCACCCAAGCGCTCGATTCGATTTACGTCATCGCCCGTGAACGGTGCGTATTTCGCACGCCAGGCCCAGAAATCGCCCGCCAACTTATCGAGCGACTCAGTTGCTGCAGACGCGTTGCCTAACAACATCGTCAGAAGACAAACCGCGGCGTATCCTTTCTTCATGGAAGATTAGTCGTTGCTTCTGCGCATCGTGATGACCGAGGGATTCTTGCCCGGCCGATACATCGATTCGCCGTAACAGAGCGCAGCAGATTTTTCGCGCGCGTAACGAACCTTATTCAGCTTTTCGTCCCAGCGTTCCATGTAGGAACAGTTCGCTGTTTTCGAGCTGCCGGGAATCGGGATGTAGCGATTTTCGGTGAAGGTAAGAAATGCGGATTCGCCTGGAAGCGGAATGGGCGTGGCCCAATTCGGCGAAAGCCTAACGAGTCGCTTGTCGTTCAGGTCGAGCGCGAAACAGGTGTCGCCATCCGTGCTGTTGAGATGGAGACCGAAAAAGGCGAGTCGCAGCGCCCCTTCGAAAAGAAAATGTCGATCTTTGTCCTGTTTCTCGTGCAGCAATTCGAACACGCCGATGAAGCCCGGCAATTTACCGAATTCGGTCTCAGTCCCTGATTTCAAATCGCGCAGCAAATAGTGTTTGCCATGACCTTCGCTGTCCATCTGATCTTCTTCGTCGTTTGGACCTTCGCGCAGGATCAACTCGACGGAATCATCCGGCGCTTTGTAGCTGGGCGCGGGTGTTGCGCTAGGCGACGCAGATTCTTCGGGCGAAGCAGCCGGAGTTGGTGATGTTGGTTCTTCCGGATCGATGTTCGTGAAATATGGCGAGCTTTTCGTTTCCGCGTACCAATCTGGCGCGGCATCGAGTTTCTTCAATCCAGCGCCGTGCGGATCGATGCTCCAAAATTCGCGCACGTTATTAGGCTTCTCGCGCGCGAAAACGATCGGGCTGCCGTCCGGCGCAAAAATTGGGCCGGCGTCTTGTCCAGAGTTGTCGTCCGTTAATTGCCGCAACAGCTTTCCGTCTTCGCGATACAAATACAGGTGCGAATGACTCGTTCCTTGCGCTCGCAAGTAGCGGATCGCGATTACAATCTCCGACTCAGCCCGTGCCTGGGTTCCGACCAGACAAATTACTCCAACAACGAAGCCGGTAAGCAAGCGAGATCGCATTATTTGCTGAAAGGAATCTGAATCGCGCTCGCGTGCGACTCGTCGTGATAAACCTGGATGTGCGCAACACGCGCGCCTTTGGCGGTTTCGTCCGCGACCACGCCGCCTGAATTGTAATTCTTCTGCCACAAAATCGAATTGGGCGAAGAGATGACGAGCCGCAGCCGGCTGCCTTTCATGAGCCGGCGGGCGACGAATAGGCCGGGCGCGAATTCACATTTCACGATCTCGCCTGGTTTAACCAGCTTCTCCTGACGCAACGATTCGCGATAGCGCAGGCGGCGAACGTCGCTCCAAAGTGCGATGCTTGTGCCATCGGGTTGGATTTCGTAGAGATCGGCGGACAGATCGGTGTCGGGCGTGTCAATGGAAACCCAAAGCGTGACCGCCGGGCAACCGATCAGCGGCGTTTCGTTAGGAAATGGAGCAGTGTGATAAACCAAGCCGTCGTTGCCGATGCTCAAAGCGTAACTTTGATCGAGGCCCGCTGTCTTCTCTTTCGGATCGACTCCTTCGATATTCTCGCCACGCTTTGTATCGAGTGGATCGTACGTAAATTTGTCGGTGCCTTCCTTTGGCTGATTTTCTGTGAGCGCGCCGGAACGAAACACGCCGTTGGCGTCTCCGTTTTTGGAATCGAGATAGAAAGTTCGCGGATTTGCCGTTAAAGTTTCGAAGCTGTCGGCGTATTTCCATTCGCCATTCGCGCCGGTGTTTCCTGCAGCGATCAAGTAATAGGCGACTTGGTTTTTGAGAAACTCCGGCTTGGCACCGTTCTTCATCGTCCAATCGTACCATTGTCGATGCAGATCGTTAAGATCGACGATCGCGGCAGGCCCGAACTTGACGCCAGCGACCTCATCTGTGGGCGTCCGCGTGCCCGCGTGGTCCCATGGGCCGATTATGAGAAAATGTTTTGCGCGGGCCTCGGGCGGAGCATTCGCGATATGATCGCGGTAAAACGTAAGCGCGCCGAGCTCATCGCCATCATACTGGCCCGTGACCGTCAGAATCGGCAAAGTGATCTTCTTGTATTGTTCGGTCGTCGGCGCCATCGCGTCGTAATACGCGTCGGCGGTCGGATGTTTGAGGATACGCTGGAAATTTGCGGAGGGATTTCCGACGAAAGAATCCAGGGACTTAAATGGAATATGTTTCTTATACGCGTCCAAATATTTCGTGCGCCAAAACTTTTGGTCACCAAAAAGATTGTTTTGGGCTGCGCGCCCACTGGTGAGCGTAAACCATTGCACATCGTAAGCTTCGCCGACGTTGTCGAGAGAGGGATAATCGAGCGGGGGATGCGCTGCAGCAACCGGCACGATCGTCGCAAGATGCGGGGGCAGTTCTTTGGCGGTCGCCCATTGATCAAATCCCGCGTACGATCCGCCCCACATCGCGACCTTGCCGTCGCAGAATGGCTGTTGCGCCAGCCATTCCATGACGTCGTGTCCATCGCTGGCTTCATTTGCGAATGGCTCAAACTCGCCACCGGAATTTCCGCGGCCACGAACATCGACAAGCGCAAATGCGTAACCGTGCGATGCGAAGTATGCGGCGCGGGGATGATACGTATCGGAGATGTAAGGCGTCAGAGTGAAAATCATCGGCGTCTTTGAGGACGTCCCATCTTTTGTTCTCGGCAAATACAGTGTTGCGTTCAGTTCGACCTTGTCTCGCATCGGAATCTTTACGCCCCAGCGAAGATCGTAATCGGCAGTCGCGGGCGGAGATTCTTTCGGAGAAGGCGATGCCGCGGGCGGCGGTGTCTGCGTAAAAGCCGCGAGCGCGGTGAAGACGATAACGACAGCCAAGAGCACAGCGCAGCCAAGCGGTGGAGTTTTCATTTCCTGCGAATTGGAAACGAAGCGCTTTGCCGAAACAAGAACGTTCTTTCTTGCCTGCGCCTGCAATAGTTTCTAAACGAGGCGGATGCGAATCTCGACACGCTGGTCTCTTCTCAGCTTCGCTGCGATTCTGTTACTTCCGTCGATCTGCGCGGTTGCACCCGATCAAATAATCGTTTTAAAAACAGCGCCCCTTTCTGGATGATCGCCGTGACTAGGCCATACGAGTTTGCGAGACGATAGCGCCATGGCTCGCGGGCTTTCAAAGAACCGGCAACCTGCCAAAGCAATGAGTGGCCGGAGCGTGACCGATTCTGTTTCCGAAGCGCGGTCGAAGCAGCAAATTGCTTCCAGGGCGAGTCGCCCATTCAGGGCCGAGCTGCTCTGCGCCGGCGCAGTGTTTCTCGTTGCGCTCTTTCTTTACAGTTGGACGCTCGCTCCAACGGTTACTTTGACGGACAGCGGGGAGTTGATTGTGGTCGCTCATGGCTTGGGGGTTGCGCACCCACCCGGTTTTCCCCTGTGGGTCATTCTTGCGCTTCTCGCGTCGCTCGTGCCCTTCGGAAACGTCGCGGTACGCATCAATTTTGCCTCCGCGTTTTTTGCGGCGCTCGCGTCCGCGATGCTCACTCTTGTCGTGGCAGAGTTAATGATTGCCGCTTCCTATCTCGCCGCATCCAAGCGAAAAAAGAAGGGCGCGCAGCAGAGGAAGAAGGCCGCGCCATACACTACACTGGGGGCAAACGATGAGGATTCAGCCACCGGTCGCCTTTTGGTGCTTGCGCCTGCTCTTGGCGCGGGCCTGCTCATGGCGTTCTCCCGGACGCTTTGGTCCTACGCGACCATCGCCGAGGTTTATACTCTCAACACGCTGCTCATCCTCGTTATCTTCTTTCTGATGCTTCGGTGGCGGCGGTGCATCATGGCAGACAGAAGGCGTATCGGCACGGCCGTGGAGGCCGGCAAGAACACCCTGGCGGTGACGGTCCACGACAATTTTCTTTATGCCGCTGCGCTTGTATTCGGGCTCGCGCTAGGCGTCCATCACGTCACCGTGGCGCTCATACTTCCAGCTGTGGCTGTCATCGTTTACAGGACCGAGGGCCCGAGGTTCTTCAGGGGCAGACGACTAATATATGCTGCACTGATTTCGGTTGGCGCTCTGCTGGCTGTCTATACCTACTTGCCACTGGCAGCCTCGCGCACGCCTGTGATTAACTGGGGCAATCCGCGCTCGCTGGAAGAAATATGGTGGCACGTCACCGGCCGGCAGTACCAGGTGTTCTTCTCCTTTACGCCGAAGGTAATGGCCCAGCAGTCTGTGGAATTCGGCAGGATGGTCTTGCGCGAATTCGGCGTGTCCTGGTTTCCCTTGCCGCTTGCCTTAGCCTTCGCCGGTTTTGGCAGCGCTTTCAAGCGGGACCGCACAACTTTTTGGTTTCTCTTGTTTATCGTCACTGCCGATTTGGCTTACGCGCTCAGCTACTACATCGCGGAGGACAAGGATGCGTACTATCTGCCTACATTTATTTCGATCGCGATTGCCGCTGGATTTGGCATCCGTTGGTTGATCCAACTCGCCGTCTTCCAGTCCATGCCGGTTGGGAGGCCGTACCTCGTCGCTGCAATTGCAGTACTGCTCACGTGTACAATAGCTTTCACCGCCAATTGGCCGTTCAATAATCGCAGGCATTACTTTGTCGCGCACGATTACGTTGAAAATCTCCTTAGCGCGATCGAGCCTAACGGCCTCTTACTTACGCTCGACTGGCAGGTGGCGTCGCCGATGCTATATGCGCAGGAAATAGAACAGCGCCGGCGCGACGTGAAGATTGTGGACATTAATTTGCTACGCCGTTCGTGGTATTTCGATTACCTGAAACACGCTTATCCTGGTTTGATTGAGCGGTCGCGCGATAAGATTGACGCCTTCGTCGCAGATCTCAAGAAGTGGGAACACGATCCTGGAGCTTTTGCCAACAGCCAGGCGCTTACTCAAATGATCACGGCGGCATTCGAGGAGATGATTCAGTCGATGGTGACGAACGAGAACCGGATCGCGCCGGTTTACATTACGAGCGATTTGCTTTTCGCCGACAAACGTGACAGCGAGCTGATTAAAGGGCTCAGCCAAAACTATCAACTTGTTCCGCAGGGACTTGTTTTCCGTCTTGCGCGCGACCGGAACTTTCACGATTCGCGCGACGTACATCTGCAGACCCGCGGTCTGGCCGACGGGACTCTGCGGTTTGAGAAGGATGACGTAGTAAACCTCAAGGTTTTGCCGGTCTATACAAGCATGCTTATCAATCGTGGCCGCTACCTCGCGTTATTCAATCAGCACGAGCGCGCTATTGCTGCCTTCAGGCAGGCGCTCGCAGTCAATCCCGGCCTCGCCGCGGCGCGACAGGGGCTTGCGGAAAGCATGGGTAAACTGCGGAACCCATAGCAGTGCTGTGCATTCTGATTGCCTATCCGGGCGGGCTTTTCTATAAGCGGGGATGTTTCGTCCTGGCCAGCGTGTTGCAATCGCAGTTTTCTTTCTGTTTCTCGTGTCGCTCGCAAGTTCGCGCGGCGCTGGTAACGATGACCCGCCAGTCATCGCGTTGAAAGCCGCGCGCCTGTTCGACGGCAAATCGAAAGCGCTCATCACGGACGGAGTCATCATTGTGCAGGGCGATAAGATTGTCGATGCGGGCAGCAATTTGCCTGTTCCCGCTGGCGCACAGGTGATCGATCTCGGCGATGCCACGTTATCGCCCGGATTCATGGATGCGCATACGCACCTGACTCTGGATTATTCAGGTAATTACAATCAGCGACGGCTGGACGAGCTTGATCTCAATGTTTCGGAGCAAGCGATCAAAGCCGTGACGTTCGCACGCGCGACAGTCGAGGCCGGTTTTACGACCGTGCGTGACTTGGGCAGCCGTTTCGTTGCCAGCCGGGAATTTGTCGATATCGCGCTGCGCAATTCGATCAACAAAGGGGTGATCGTCGGCCCGCGCATGCTAGTCGCGACCAAAGGAATCGGTGCCACTGGCGGTCACTTCGATCCGACGAGCGGGTTTCGTGATTTCCTTTTTGGCCGCGAACCGGATTACACTGATGGGATCGCCAACGGGCCGGATGACGTTCGCAAGGCGGTCCGGTTCGAAGTCAAAAACGGCGCAGATATAATCAAAGCTGCCGTTTCCGGCGGCGTTCTTTCGTTGGCGGATGAAGTAGATACTCCGCAATTCACGCCAGCGGAGATGGCTGCGCTGGTCGATGAATCGCATCGGTTGCGGAAAAAAGTTGCGGTGCATTGTCACGGTGATCAGGCCGGCCGCGAGGCAGTCGAAGCCGGCGTAGATTCGATTGAGCACGGCTCATTTCTGAAACCGGAGACGCTGACGTTGATGAAAAAGAAAGGCACGTTTCTGACGCCGACGCTGATGGCGACGGAATGGATCATGAGCAAGATTGCAAATTACCCGCCAGCTTTGCAGGAAAAAGCGCGGGCAGCCGCCGCGGCACGATCGGAAATGTTTCGCAACGCCGTGAAAATGGGCGTCAAAATTTCGTTTGGCACTGATGCAGCTGTTTTCCCGCATGGCCAAAACGCAAAGGAATTTGCACTGATGACCAGACTCGGCATGGCGCCGATCGATGCACTGAAATCCGCGACTTCAAACGATGCAGAACTGTTGGGCATTGGCCAAAAAATTGGCACGTTGGAAAGAGGCAAGCTAGCCGACATCATTGCGATGCATGGGGATCCGACTGCAGACATTGCCGCGACGGAGCATATCTCGCTCGTGATGAAAGAGGGGAAAATCATCAGGAACGGACCACCGGCCATGCAAGCGGCAGCCAAATCAACTGAGGCAACAGACGTCGCGGCCCCGGTCGATTAGCGCGCCCCTATGGGTTTTTCGGACAGAAGTTCACTTTGACAAGGCAAAGATAGCCCGCTAGTTTGCACGTCCCGTCGCTGGTTGAGCGGCTTAACTTTTAAGCAGGAGCCCCGTCACTTTTAGCAAAGAACCGGGCGTTTGAACTGCATACGGACATGCAAAGAAATCGAAGCAAACGTTATCGCGCGGCCGCCGAGCAAGTGGACCGGACAAAGGTTTACAATCTTACCGAAGCCGTCGCGACGTTGAAGAAGTTTTCGCCGACGAAGTTTGATCAGACCGTGACAGTTTCTTTCCGGCTTGGTGTTGATCCAAAGCAGTCGGATCAAATGGTGCGCGGAACCTGCCCGCTTCCGCACGGCAGCGGCAAACTGGTGCGCGTGCTCGTTTTCGCGGAGGGCCAGGCAGCTAAAGCAGCCGAGGGTGCAGGCGCCGAATTTGTCGGGATGAAAGACATGATTCAGAAATGTCAGGAAGGTTTTCAGGATTTTGACGTCGCCATCGCCACGCCCGCGGCGATGGCGGAGGTTCGGAAACTCGGGAAGGTGCTCGGACCGCGCGGATTAATGCCAAATCCCAAGGCGGGGACAGTTACCGACGACACGGCAAAGGCGGTGCAGGAAGTGAAGGCCGGTCGGGTAGAATTCAAGCTCGACAAGAACGGCAATGTCGCGGTGCCAGTTGGAAAGTTTTCGTTTGAGGAAAAAGCGCTCGTGGAAAATGGAAATGCAGTGATCGAGGCAGTTGTCCGGGCGCGACCACCAACCGCGAAAGGGCGTTACGTTGAAGGCGTGACTATCAGTGCGACGATGTCGCCGGGAGTCCATGTTGATCCAGCGCCGTATTTGAGTGTCTGAGCGTTAGATCGACAATATTAGATCAATAATATGCGACCCGAAAAAGCCAGCATCGTTTCAGATCTTTCCGAGAAATTGAAACACTCGCCCTTTGTACTTGTGGCCGATTACCAGCGGATGAGAGTTGGCGATTTTGGCGAGCTGCGTACTCGGCTCGCCCCAGTGGGCGCGGAAGTGCACGTGGTGAAAAATAATTTCCTCAAGCGCGCCATGACAAACTCCGGTTTTCCGGATGTGGGCGACAGGCTAATCGGCCAAACGGCCATCGTTACGGGCGAAAAAGATGTCGCGCCCGTCGCCAAAATTTTCAAGACGTTTGCGACCGAATTTAAAATCGCTGCGCTCAAGGTTGGCTTTGTCAATCGGGCCATTCTTTCCACGGCAGAATTGGAGACCCTGGCGGACCTGCCGCCGCGCGAAATTTTGCACGCGCAGTTCCTGGGGCTGCTCTTGTCTCCGGCTACGCGTCTGGTTCGTTTATTGAACGAGCCTGGCTCGGCGCTCGCGCGGGTGTTGAAAGCGAAAGCAGAAAAGGAGGGCGCGTCCGCAGAAGCGGCGAGGTGACGAATTTCCTCCCGCGATGGCGGGACGGGAAGTGAAATAAAACTGTCCGGGCCGATAGCTATCGGCCTTAATTTTCCGAAGGCTTTCGGAGGCGGCAATTGGAGGAAACAAAATGGCAGATACAAATAAATTGGTGGAGCAACTCAGTGAGCTGTCCGTGCTGGACATAGCCGGTTTGGTAAAGCAGCTGGAAGAAAAATGGGGCGTGAGTGCGTCCGCTCCAGTGGCGGTAGCGGCTGGGCCCGCGGCAGGTGCCGCTGGAGGCGCAGCAGCGGCTCCAGCTGAAGAAAAGGCCACGTTCGATGTGGTCTTGCAAGAAATGGGCGCGAATAAGATCGGCGTAATCAAGGAAGTTCGCGGCGCTGTGCCCGGGCTGGGATTGGCGGAAGCCAAGGCGCTGGTTGAAGGAGCTCCCAAAACAATCAAGGAAGGCGTGACCAAGCAGGAGGCCGAGGAGATCAAGAAAAAGATCGAGGCGGCTGGTGCGAAGGTCGAGATCAAATAGAGTAGTTTTGGGCGGCCGCCGTCGCATAAATGACTTGCGCGGCGGCCGTTTTCGCCTACTATGAATTTTTGTTAAAAGCAGGCAGACTTTATTTTTAACCCGGCGCTCGGCGGCAAAACACAGAAGTGGCAGCAAAACGGTGAGGTCAATTTGACAGTCCGCTGTTTTGGTGCCATTTTTGCGCCCCTCCCTCGCTGCTGATCCCCTGAAATCTTGCCCGCGGCAACCGCAATTTATCGTGGTCGCCGCGAGCTTTAAACCCTTGGCCTAGTGATTATGTCGGAACGAAATTCGGAACGCATTTACTTCGGAAGCATTAAGGAAAGCATCGAACCACCGAATCTGATCGAGGTTCAGCTCAATTCATACGTCGATTTTCTCCAGAAGGATGTCCCGTCTTCCAAGCGGAAAAATCATGGGTTACAGGCCGTCTTCAAAGAAGTCTTCCCGATCGAGAGCTACGATGAAAAGGCGGTGCTCGATTTTAGTCACTACGAAATTGGCGAGCCGAAGTTGACCGCTTTGGAGGCGCAACGGGAAGGCCAGACTTATAGCGCGCCGCTACATGTCACGTTCCAGCTGCGCGAGGAAAAAGGCACCAAGGAAGAGAAAGTTTACATGGGCGAAATCCCGCTCATGACACCGCAGGGCACCTTCGTGATCAATGGCGCCGAGCGCGTCGTGGTCAGCCAGCTACATCGCTCTCCGGGAATCGCTTTCGAATCGACCATCCATCTGAACGGCAAAGTACTCTACAGCTTCCGGATCATTCCCGATCGTGGTTCCTGGATCGAGGTCCAGTTTGATACTGCCGATCTTCTTTACATTTATCTCGATCGACGCAAGCGCCGCCGCAAATTTCTCGCCACGACTTTCCTGCGTGCCCTCGGCTACGGCTCTGATGAAGAAGTCATCAAACTTTTTTATAATATCGAGAGTCTCAAGCTAAGCGACAAACTTGACGAAGAAGAGCTTGCCACCAAAGTCCTCACTGCGGAAATCCGCGACGGCGAGGTTACGGTCGCGCGCGCGTTCGAGCCGCTCACTCTGGCGACGATCCGCCAGATCATGGCTCTCAAGATTCGCGAAGTGAAAGTGATCGATATTTCGCACGATGACACGGTCGTGAAGGCGCTCAGGAAAGACCCGGCGCATGACCAGGAGGAAGCGCTCAAAGATATTTACCGCCGTCTTCGCCCGGGCGATCCCCCGACAGTGGCGAACGCTCGCGCCTTGCTTAAACGGCTCTTTTTCGATCCCAAAAAATATGATCTTGGACGCGTCGGCCGCTACAAAATCAACCAAAAACTTGGGATCAATGTCGATTCTACCGAGCGTATTTTGACCGACAAAGATTTTATCGCGGCAATCAAGTATTTGATCAACTTGCGCCGGGGCGAAGGCACGCTCGACGATATCGATCATCTCGGGAGCCGACGCGTGCGCACAGTTGGCGAATTACTGGCCAATCAGTGCCGTGTTGGTCTTGCTCGCACCGAGCGCCTGGTCAAAGAGCGCATGACCCTGTTCGACATCAACGTGGACGGGATGACGCCGCAAAAACTGATCAATCCGAAGGCGCTCAGTGCGGTTATCCGGGATTTCTTTGGCCGGTCGCAGCTTTCGCAGTTTATGGATCAAACGAATCCGCTGGCAGAGTTGACGCATAAACGGCGCTTGTCAGCGCTCGGACCGGGAGGTCTGAGTCGCGAGCGCGCCGGATTTGAAGTGCGTGACGTTCATCCCTCGCACTACGGACGTATTTGTCCGATCGAGACGCCAGAAGGTCCAAACATCGGCCTGATTAGCTCGATGAGCACATTCGCGCGCATCAACGAATTCGGGTTTATCGAAACGCCTTATCGTAAAGTGGAAAAAGGCCGCGTGACGGATCAAATCGATTATCTTACCGGCGATCGCGAAGAAAATTTCTTGGTCGCGCAGGCGAATGCTCCGATAGACGGCCGAGGCCATTTCACAGGGGAAAAAGTTTCGGTGCGCTATCGCGGCGACTTCCTCGAAGTCGATCCGTCGAAGGTGCATTACATGGACGTGTCGCCGAAACAGCTTGTCTCGGTGGCAGCGGGCCTGATCCCATTCCTTGAGCATGACGATGCGAACCGTGCGCTGATGGGTTCCAACATGCAGCGCCAAGGCGTGCCGCTCATTGTTTCCGAGGCGCCGCTGGTGGGCACTGGCTTGGAGGAGAAAGTGGCGCGCGATTCGCACGCCGTCGTTATCGCAACCGATGGCGGAAAGGTCGCTTCGGTGACGGCGGGCCAAATCGTCGTCACGAAGGATGGGCATCTGCCTGAGAGCAAAAAAAAGTTAAAAACGGACGCGGGAGCCGGGATTCACGTTTATGAACTTCGCAAATTCATGCGTTCAAATGCCGGCACGTGCGTGAACCAGAAGCCGATCGTGCGGAAAGGCCAGCATGTGAAACGCGGTCAGGTCATCGCCGACGGTCCGAACACCGATCGTGGCGAGCTCGCGCTTGGCCGAAACGTGCTCGTCGCGTTTATGCCCTGGAACGGGTATAACTTCGAAGATGCGATCATGATCTCCGAGAAGGTGGTGAAGGAGGATATTTATACTTCCATCCACATCGATGAATTCGAGATCGGGGCGCGCGACACCAAACTTGGACCAGAAGAAATTACGCGCGACATTCCCAATGTCAGCGAGGAAGCATTGCGCAATCTCGGGCCCGATGGGGTGGTGCGAGTCGGCGCGGAAGTGAAACCGGGCGACATTCTCGTCGGCAAAATTACGCCGAAGAGCGAGACCGAACTGGCACCGGAGGAACGTCTGCTTCGGGCAATTTTTGGCGAAAAAGCCGCCGACGTGAAAGACACGTCCCTCACCGTTCCATCCGGAACGTATGGGATCGTAATGGATGTAAAAGTTTCTTCGCGTCGGGAAGTTTCGCGAGAAAAGCTCACGCCGACAGAAACGAAACGGCAGATCAAATCGATCGGCGAAGACCATAAGCGCAAGAGAGAGGATCTGACCGAGCAGTTGACTGATTCACTTTCAAATATCCTTTTGGGCGAGAAAATTCCCCTCGATGTCGTAAATGCCGAAACCGGTGAAATTATCATCCCGGCCAATCGCAAGATTACCAAAACATTGTTGCGAAAACTCGCGGTCGTTCACGATCACATCGAGATCGATCCGAGTCCGATCCGCAACAAAATCCGCGAGATCATCGGCTCGTATGAACACAAGTTCGCGGAGCTGGAGCTCGAGCGCGAACGCGCCATGGACCGGGTGGAGAGTGGCGATGATATCGATCCGGGAATCATCAAGCAGGTCAAGGTTTATATCGCGAGCAAACGCAAGCTGAGCGTGGGTGACAAGATGGCTGGTCGCCACGGTAACAAGGGCGTCGTTGCGCGCATCGTTCCTGAAGAAGACATGCCTTTCCTCGCGGATGGAACGCCAGTGGAGATTGTGCTCAATCCGCTCGGTGTCCCGAGCCGCATGAATGTCGGCCAGGTTCTGGAAACCCATCTGGGAGTTGCTGCGAAGGCACTCGGATTCAAAGTCGCGACCCCGGTCTTCGATGGAATCGAAGAGAAGAAAATCCGCGAATATCTCCGGGACGCGAAGGTGAAGGAAGGTTTCTCCTGGGTGCAAGAAACTGGTAAGGCGCGGCTGTTTGATGGCCGCACGGGCGATCCTTTCGATCAGGAAGTAGTGGTCGGCTACATCTACATGATGAAGCTTGGACATTTGGTGGCAGACAAAATCCACGCTCGAGCCGTCGGACCCTATTCGCTGGTGACGCAGCAGCCTCTCGGTGGCAAGGCGCAATACGGCGGACAACGCTTTGGCGAAATGGAGGTCTGGGCATTGGAAGCGTACGGAGCTGCCTACACCTTGCAGGAGTTGCTCACCGTAAAGTCCGATGACGTGCAAGGCCGGACCCGCATCTACGAGTCGATCGTCAAAGGCGACAACTCACTTGAGGCGGGCACACCTGAATCTTTCAACGTGTTAATCAAAGAAATGCAGAGCCTCGGTCTCGATGTCAAAGTCGGCGGCCAAGCGCCAAGCAGTTTTCTTGAGAACGTCGCATAATTTTTAGATCGATAATTCCTAGATAATCATGAACGAACATTCCTGGCGTGAGTTAGTGGGCGAAGAACGCCCCGTGGGTTTTGATCAAGTCGCGATCGGTGTCGCGTCGAGTGACACGATGCGGTCGTGGAGCAAGGGCGAGGTCAAAAATCCGGAGACAATCAATTACCGCACCTTCAAGCCGGAAAAGGGCGGCCTTTTCTGCGAACGAATTTTCGGCCCGACGCGCGATTGGGAATGCTCGTGCGGAAAATACAAGCGCATCAAGCATAAGGGCGTGATTTGTGACCGCTGCGGCGTCGAGGTCACGCTTGCGCGCGTGCGCCGCGAACGGATGGGCCACATCGAACTGGCGGTGCCTGTTTCGCACATTTGGTTCTACAAATGCATGCCGTCGCGACTCGGACTCATGCTCGACATGAGCGCACGACAGCTGGAGCGCGTGATTTACTACGAGGACTACATCGTCATCGATCCGGGCAAGACTCCGTTGCAGAAAACACAACTCCTGAACGAAGTCGAATACCGTGAGGCGCAGGAGCAATATGGCGATGATTTCGTTGCCGGCATGGGTGCCGAAGCCGTGAAGAAGCTGCTCGCCGAGATCGATCTCAACAAGCTCAACAAGGAGCTCGAGAAAGCGATGGGCGCCACGAAGAGCAAACAGATTCGCAAGAAGCTGGCCAAGCGGCTCAAGCTCGTTCAAGGATTTCAAAATTCACATGCGCGTCCTGATTGGATGGTTCTCGATGTGTTGCCGGTCATCCCGCCCGATTTGCGTCCACTCGTTCCGCTAGAAGGCGGGCGTTTTGCGACTTCGGATCTGAACGATCTTTATCGTCGGGTTATCAATCGCAATAACCGGCTCAAAAATCTGCTTTTGCTCAAGACGCCAGACGTCATTATTCGCAACGAAAAGCGAATGTTGCAGGAAGCCGTTGACGCCTTGTTCGACAACGGCCGGCATGGCCGCGCAGTTACTGGCGCGGGCAACCGACCGCTCAAATCGCTCAGCGACATGCTCAAAGGCAAAGGCGGACGCTTCCGTCAAAATTTGCTCGGAAAGCGCGTCGATTACTCGGGTCGTTCGGTTATTGTCATCGGTCCCGAGCTGAAACTTCATCAGTGCGGTCTGCCGAAGAAGATGGCGTTGGTCCTTTTCGAACCATTCATTATCCGCCGGCTCAAAGACCTCGGTTATGTGCACACCGTGCGCAGCGCGAAAAAGATGATCGAGCGCCAGACACCGGAAGTTTGGGACATTCTCGACGAAGTCACGAAAGGCCATCCGGTGCTGCTCAATCGCGCGCCGACTCTGCACCGATTGTCGATCCAGGCTTTTGAGCCGCAATTGATTGAAGGCGAAGCAATCCGCATCCATCCGCTCGTCTGCACGGCTTATAACGCAGACTTCGACGGGGACCAGATGGCCGTGCACGTGCCGCTCTCCGTGGAAGCTCAAATGGAAGCGCGCATGCTGATGCTCGCCCCGAATAACATTTTCTCACCGTCTAGCGGCAAACCGATCACAACGCCGTCCCAGGACATCACGCTCGGCTGTTATTATCTGACGCAAAACCCGCGGCGAGCTGCCGGAAGTAAAGCCGACGGGCGTCTATCACTATTTTCCGATGCGACCGAAGTGGAATTTGCCATGGCCGAAGGAAGCATCCGGACACACGACCGCATTCGGATCAAGAATCCCGATCACGGCCAGCAAACGACCTACGGAAACGCCGAGGCAAAAGTCATCGAGACCACGGCGGGCCGGGTCATCTTCAATCAGATTTGGCCGAAGCAGCTGGGATTTTTCAACAAGGCAGCGGGCAAGAAGCAGCTGAGCGACATTATTTGGCGCTGTTATCAAATCGCGGGACCGGCCGAAACCGTCACGACGCTGGACAAGTTGAAAGAGCTCGGTTTTGCCGAAGCGACCAAGGCTGGCATTTCGATTGGAATCTCGGACATGATCATTCCGAAGGAGAAACAGACCGAGCTGGAAAATGCCTACAGGCAAATCCGCCAGGTTGAGCAGCAATATCGCAAAGGCATCATCACCGATGGCGAGCGTTACAACAAGATCATTGACATCTGGACGCATGCCGGAGACGAAATTTCCAGCGTAATGTTTCGCACCCTCGAACACAACGAAGGGCGCAAGGAACTGAATCCCGTTTACCTAATGGTCGATTCGGGCTCGCGTGGCAACCGGCAGCAAGTGCGGCAGCTGGCCGGCATGCGCGGTTTGATGGCCAAACCTTCGGGAGAAATCATCGAGCGCCCCATCACTTCGAACTTCCGCGAGGGTCTCACTGTGCTCGAGTACTTCATCTCCACGCACGGCGCGCGTAAAGGTCTCGCGGACACGGCGCTCAAAACCGCGGACTCTGGCTATCTCACGCGCAAGTTGGTGGACGCTTCGCAGGACGTGATCATCAACGAACAAGATTGCGGGACCGTAAATGGGATCGTCGTACGTTCAATTTACGAGGGAGACGAGGAAGTGGTCGATCTTGGCCAGCGCATTATTGGTCGGGTGAGCTGCGAAACAATCGCGGACCCAGTGGAGAAAAGGAAGAAAATCGTCAAGGCAAATCAGCTGATCGACGAGAAAATTGCGGCGGAACTTCAGCGCGTCGGAGTGGAGAGTTTGAAAATTCGTTCCGTTCTTACTTGCGAATGCGGTCGTGGCGTTTGCGCGATGTGCTACGGACGCAATCTTGCTACCGGCCAGTTCGTCAAACTTGGCGAAGCAGTTGGGATCATCGCGGCGCAATCAATTGGCGAGCCTGGAACACAATTGACGATGCGGACATTTCACATTGGTGGCACCGCCAGCCAGACTTTCAAGCAACCGATTATCAAAGCGAAAAACGATGGCACTGTCCGATTCAACGATTTGCGAACGGTGCAGGCGCTCGACGGTAGCTGGATCGTTTTGAATAAGAACGGCTCAATCAGCGTGCACAATGCGGAGGGCCGCGAGCTCGAGAGTTATAACGTTGTTATCGGGTCAATGATTTCAAAAGACGACGGTACGTCGGTCAAGAAGGGGGAAACCTTCGTGCAATGGGATCCGTACAACGTGCCAATTCTAACTGACAAGGGCGGCAAGATCGAATTCCGCGACATGATCGCTGGCGTGACGATCAAACGTGACGTCGATGAAGCGACTGGCCTCATGGGGACCGTGATTATCGAGCATAAAGAGGATTTACATCCACAGATTGTGATCGTTGGCGACAAGAAGGAAGTGCTCGCGAGTTATTCCATCCCTGCTGGCGCACACGTGATCGTCGAAGAAGGACAGAAGGTGCGCGGAGGTGCATTGCTGGCAAAAACGCCGCGAAAAGTAGCAAAGACAAAGGATATCACGGGCGGTCTACCGCGCGTAGCCGAGTTGTTCGAAGCGCGCCGCCCGAAGGACGCGGCTGAGATTGCCAAGATCGATGGAATTGTCGAGATGGGTGGAACAGTCCGCGGCAAGCGACGCCTTATTCTGAAGGATCCCGACGCCGGGTCAGAGGAAGAGCATCTCATCCCGCTCACGAAACACATCATCGTCTTCAAAGGTGATTTCGTGAAGAAAGGACAACAACTCACCGAAGGCCCCGTTGTTCCTCACGAAATCCTTGAAGTCTGCGGACCTCAGGATCTGCAGGAGCATTTGGTCAACGAAGTGCAGGAGGTTTATCGGCTGCAAGGTGTGGAGATTAACGACAAGCACATTGAGATCATCGTGCGCCAGATGTTGCGGAAAGTAAAAATTACCGATCCCGGTGATACTTCATTGCTTTGGGGTGATCAGGTCGATCGGCTCGATTTTGAAGCGGAGAATCAGCGCGTGGTCGAACAAGGCGGAAAGCCGGCCGAAGCCACGCCCGTGCTCCTCGGCATCACCAAAGCCTCGCTCGAAACGGATAGCTTTATCTCGGCTGCGTCATTCCAAGACACGACGCGCGTGCTTACTGAGGCAGCGACGCTTGGCAAAGTCGACCGGCTTCGCGGATTCAAAGAGAATGTGATCATGGGTCACCTGATCCCGGCGGGTACTGGATTTCCCCAGCACCGCGAGATCAAACTCGTTGAACTTGGCGAGCAGATTGGTGCGCCTGTGATGGAAGAGGCTGAGCCGCAGCCAGCGATCGGATAACCAGCGGAGTGATCGAGCAGTGGAGTGATGGAGTAATTACTCATTCGCTCACCCATCATTGCAATACTCCAGCCCGCCCATACTCCATCGTCTAATGTCGATCGTGACCAAAACGGGCGATAAAGGCGAAACCTCGCTCATGTACAACCGGCGCGTGTCCAAGGGCGATACCCGCGTTGACGCCTATGGCTGTGTGGATGAGTTGACGGCTGCGCTTGGTCTTGCCCGATCCATTTCAAACCAAAAGTTTCTTTCAGAGCAAATTCTTGGGGCGCAAAAAGACTTGATCGTTGTGATGGGCGAGCTGGCGACCGCGCCGAAAGATCGGGAACGTTACACCAAAGACGGTTTTGAACTCACCACGGCCGCGATGGCCGACCGGATTACGGCAGTGATTAGCGATCTTGAGAAGGATAAATCGCTTTATCCGAAAGATTGGGTGATCCCTGGGGGGACGGCGGTTTCTGCGGCGCTCGATTTTGCCCGGACGACTTGCCGTCGGGCCGAACGGCATATCGCCACGTTTAGTGCCGATGAAAAAGATTTTAACCCGGAGATTTTGCGCTATCTGAACCGCCTCTCCGATTTGTGTTGGGTTCTGGCGCGTTATGCAGAGCGAACATCGCCAGTGAAATGAACATTGAATGGAAATTGAATTTGCCACCGGCGAGGCGCCATAGCATATTCCTGACCCGCCGTGCCGCTCGGCCGGCGTGATTTTTTATGGCCGATACACCAGAATTAGTGCCTGAGCTTCTTGAAGCCGGTGTCCATTTCGGGCACCAGACGAAGCGCTGGAATCCGAAGATGAAGCCGTTCATTTTTGAACAGCGCAATCAAATTTATATCATCAACCTGGATGAAACTGTCCTCCAGCTTCGTCGCGCCACGGAGTTCCTCCAGGAAATCACGCGCCGCGGCGGCAAGATCTTGTTCGTCGGTTGTAAGAAACAGGCGCAGGAAGCGGTGAAGGAAGCGGCGCTGGCTTGCGGGCAGTTTTATGTCAATCAGCGCTGGCTCGGCGGCACCCTGACCAACCTCTCGACCATTCGCAAAAGCATTGGTCGATTGAAATACATTGAGCAGATCGAGCAATCGCCGGAATACAAAAAAATGGGCAAGCAGGAATTGGCTGCGCTGAATCGAGAGGCCGCGAAGCTGCGGCGCAATCTCGATGGAATACTCGAAATGGCACAGTTGCCGGATGCCCTGGTGGTGATCGACACGCCCCGCGAGCAAAACGCGGTAAATGAGGCGCGGCGCCTTAGGATTCCAGTCGTCGCCATCGTCGACACGAACGCAGATCCCGAGTTGATCGACTATCCAATCGCCGGAAACGACGATGCGATTCGCGCTATTCGCGTCATTCTTCAAAAGCTGGTGGACGCCATTGTTTCAGCAAGCAGCGAAGCTCGAATCCGCGAGCAGGTCGAAATGGCGGGCGTGTCCGCTTGATGGCGAGCCTGCGCCGCCTCTTTGACGATTCAACGCTCCCCTGGAACGCTCAACCTTTCATGAAAACAACAACCGAAATCGATCCACAACTGGTTAAGCAACTGCGCGAAAAGACCAGCGCGGGCGTTATGGATTGCAAACGCGCTCTCGCGGAGAGCGGCGGTGATCTCGAAAAGGCAGAGGCGATTTTGCGAACGAAAGGAATCGCCACCGCAGGTAAAAAGGCCTCGCGCGTGACGAAGGAGGGCATTGTGGCCTCGTACATTCACCTGCAGGGGAAAGTCGGTGTGCTTGTGGAAGTGAACTGCGAGACCGACTTTGTGGCAAGGAACGAGAGTTTTCGCGAGTTCGTAAAGGACATCACACTGCACATCGCTGCCGCGCATCCGCTTTACGTCAGTCGCGCTGATGTTCCGGGCAATCTCATCGAAGCCGAGCGTGAGATCTACAAGGCGCAGGTCAAAGGAAAACCGGAGAACGTCGTGAACAAAATTGTCGAAGGAAAACTCGATAAATTTTTCAGCACTGTTTGCCTGCTCGAGCAGGCTTTCATTAAGAATCCGGACCAGACGATTGAGGATCTAGTTAAATCGAAAATTGCCGAGCTGGGCGAGAACATCGTCCTCCGGCGCTTTACCCGTTATCTCGTGGGCGAGCCACTTCCAGGCGAGACAACAGCCGCGGCAGCGTAATCATAGAGCCGATCTATTTTTTCTCCGGCATCGCAGGTGCGAGTAAGTCAATGTCGCGTTGCTGGATTGTCCGCCTGCGGTCGGCTTGAGTTCGAGCTTGATTTTGTATTCTTCCTTTTCGGCTTTTCCGTCCGAGACAAGACGGTCATCGTTAGTTTGCCATTCACCCTCACGTCATTTGTTGTTACGTAACGATTCACAAGCGATTCTGGTAATTTCTTGTCGGAAATCCGTTTCATCCGCGTGATCCGCGGCTAGTGTAAAAGGAATGGGACTGGCCGAGTACAAAGCGAAGCGCGATTTTCGAAAGACGGCCGAACCGAAGGGCGGCAAACCTTTGCCAAAAGCAGTGCGGGGCGCGTCCCGCTTTGTCATCCAAAAACACGATGCCCGCCGTCTGCATTACGACTTCCGGCTACAGATGGAAGGCGTTTTGAAATCGTGGGCGGTGCCGAAAGGGCTTCCCTGGAAGCAAGGCGAAAAACATCTTGCGGTCGAAGTCGAAGATCATCCGATCGAATATGAAGACTTCGAAGGCGTTATCCCCGAGGGAAACTACGGCGGTGGCACGGTGATGGTTTGGGACCGCGGCACTTATTACGTTTACGGGGAGCAGCCTTCTGAGTCACTGCGCGAGGGCAAGCTCCATCTCGTCCTCGAAGGCAAGAAAGCCAAAGGCGAATGGACACTCGTTCGGATTCGCCGCGATCAAGAGAAGAATCAATGGCTGCTGATGAAAACGGGCGCAAGTGCCCGTCCGCTTTCCAAGAGGCTCGAGGATCAATCGGCGAAATCCAGCCGGACAATGAAACAAATTGCAAAAGATCGCGACGCCGAATGGGAGTCCGACCGCGACGAACCCACAACAGATTCAACCTCTAGCGCAAAATCGGCATTGCGCGCGCGCATAAAAACCGCACTTAAAAAAAAAGAAGAGGCAGGGCGCAGCGGCTCGTCGCACGGTAAAGACGGCGGACGACCCGGCGGTCCGTCCCTACCGGCTTCGCTTCCTTCAAGCAAGCCGCGTTTCATCCAACCAATGAAACCGCGCTTGGTGGAGAAACCTCCAGCCGCCGGCGCTTGGATTTACGAGTTGAAATTCGACGGCATCCGCGCTCTTGCGATCAAGATCGACAAGAAAGTTTCGCTGCTATCCCGAAATGAAAATGAATTGGCCCAACGTTTCCCAGAAATTGTTGGGGCGGTGAAAACTTTGCCTGTCGGTGAATGCGTGATCGATGGCGAGGTCGTTGCGCTCGATGAGGAGGGCCGCTCGTCTTTTCAAATCCTCCAAGCGCGCGAAATGGAAGGAAAGAAATCGCCGATTTACTTTTATGTTTTTGATCTACTGCAACTCGACGGCAAAAGTTTGATCTCGCTGCCGCTGGAACCGCGCAAACAACTACTTGAGCAGATTTGTTCAGACGCCGGCGATCCGATTCGTTTCTCGGGCGAGATCGGCGGACACGCTACCGCCCTGCTTCAGGAGGTGAAGCGCAGGGGCTTGGAGGGGATTATTGGAAAACAGCGCGGTTCTCCTTATGAGCCCGGACGGCGCAGCGGCATTTGGATCAAACTGAAGTGTGTTAACGAACAGGAATTCGTTATCGGCGGTTACACGCCGCCAGCGGGATCGCGCAAACATTTCGGTGCAATTCTCGTTGGTTATTACAAGGATAATCGCCTGATGTTCGCGGGCAAAGTAGGAACCGGCTTCACCGCAAAATCATTGTCTACGTTACACAAGAAGTTCCGCGCCGAAGAACGCGACGATTGTCCATTTGAAGATCTTCCGTCGAAGCAAAACGGGAAGTGGGTGCAAGCCATCACGCCTTCCATTATGCGCAAATTGCATTGGGTAAACCCGGTTTCCGTTTGTGAGATCAAATTCGCCGAGTGGACCCGGGACGGGAAATTGCGAGCGCCGGTTTTCCTCGGCCTGCGCGACGATAAAAAGCCAAAAGAGGTTGTCCGGGAAGCATAAATTCTGGATTGCACTTGTTCGGGCGATGAGCTGCAAATATGGTGAGGCGATGAAAGTGAAAGTCGTCGTCATGCCAAAGACCGCGGTGCTCGATCCGCAAGGGAATGCGGTGCGCGACGCGATGCGGCACCTGGGAATGCCAGAGGTTCGCAGCGTCCGGATCGGTAAATACATGGAGATCGATGTTGAAGGAAAAAATGGCGAACTTGAATCGCGTCTTCACGGCCTCTGCCGCGATTTGCTTTCGAATCCGGTGATCGAAGATTACGAGCTCACGAGAGCCGAGGAGTCGCGTTGAAATTCGCTGTCATCCAGTTTCCCGGTTCAAATTGCGATCAGGACTGCATCGCGGCGATTAACGGCTTCGAAGGATTGCATGCCGAATATGTCTGGCACAAGGAGACATCGCTTGATGATTTTGACGCGATCGTATTGCCCGGTGGATTTGCTTATGGGGATTATCTCCGTTGCGGCGCTATCGCCCGCTTTTCGCCGATCATGCGAGCGGTGATAGGTGACGCGCGCGCGGGGAAACTCGTACTGGGCACATGCAATGGCTTTCAAGTTCTGTGCGAAGCCGGCCTTTTACCCGGTGCGCTCGTGCGGAATCGTTCGCTGCGATTCGTGTGTGACATGGTCACTATGCGCGTGGAAGCCGATGATTCGCCATTCACACACGGTTGTCCAAAAGGAGCGCTTCTTCGCATGCCCGTCGCCCACGGCGAAGGTTGCTTCTTCGCGGATGCAGCGACATTGCGTGGGCTCAACGCAAATCGACAGGTGATTTTGCGATACGCAGATAGCCGCGGCCGCATCCTTCCCGAAGCCAATCCGAACGGTTCGATTGAAAACATCGCCGGGATCTGCAATCGCGAGCGAAACGTGTTCGGCTTAATGCCTCACCCGGATCGCGCCTCCGATGCCCGGCTTGGCAGCGTAGATGGCGCGAGGATTTTCCTGTCAATGGTGCAAACGATCAACGTGAACCGCGCGACGACTACATCGGACCGGGTAGAGCAAGTCGCGTGAGCCTTTTCATTACCGGGACAGACACCGGCGTGGGCAAGACACACATCGCGGTTCAGCTCTTGCGTCTGTTGCGCATGTCCGGCGCACGCTGCGCTGGAATGAAGCCAATTTGTTGCGGAGATCGTCGCGATGCGGAGCTGTTGTTGGCTGCCGGCAGTGAAGCGCTGAGGATCGAGGAAGTTAATCCCGTCTGGTTGAAGACGCCGGCGGCGCCGCTCGTGGGCAGTTTAACGGAAGGCGTAAAGATCGACATCGAACATGTCGTGGCGGCTTTTCGCGCTCTTCAGGCTAGAGTTGAGTACGTGGTCGTTGAAGGGGTCGGCGGCTGGCTCGTGCCGATTCGTGCCGATTACTTTGTGAGCGATTTGGCCATCGAGCTGAAATTGCCGGTGCTGGTCGTCGCGGAGAACCGGCTAGGCTGTATTAATCACACAGCGCTGACCGTGCGAAGCATTTCCGAGCACAGGCTGCGTTGCATCGGCGTCGTATTAAACGGCGCCCCTGCGACGAACGATATCGCCGCCGCGACGAATGCGGACATTCTAAAAAAAATTATCGATGTTCCATTATTTACTGAGTTAACAGAAAATCTGATCGAATTGCCTGTCGCCTGGCGACTGATGATCGATTCGACGGGGGAGGAATAGCGTGTCGCCATAATACAAAAGTGTAAAGAAAACGAACACCAAAAGCGAGTCAGTTCGTCCTGGTTCCCTCGCAATCCAAAATGGCATTGCTGATGCTTAAACTTCAGGACAACAAACGAATACTCCTATGCTTTTACAAAAAACCCTACATATGAGTCAACCGCTGGCAGAGTGCAAAGCCCGTCTCGCCAGTATTCAATCGTATCGGCGGCAGTTCCTTATGGTGACAAGAGCAACCGTGACCTCATCGAAGACGGTCGATTTTTGCTTTCGCGGACCCGTCGGTTTTGAGGCGCACACGGTCCTTCTGTCGGTCGAGAGCGAGGTGCCCCACCAATACGCGTTTGAATCCGCGGGCGGGAACATTGATTTGATGGGAATCGTTGATTTCGCTGAGATCCGGCCGAACTGCACGGAGGTGACGTTGGCGGTCCATTACGAGATCAAGAATAAGCTATTTGCCTGGCTCGACCGGCGCTTGCACTTTGTCGATACCTTTGTAACTGCCGAACTGCGTAGCATTCGCGCACACTTCGAAGGAATCGCGGCGAGCTACCTTGAGAATGCGCCGGCTCTGCCGATGTTCCAAACGGCTACAGCCTGAATCCAATCTAATTAATTCAGCGAGCCACGAAGCCCTTAGCTTCGTGGCTCTTTTGCTGTACGCCGATCCACTAGGCGATTCGCACTGCGCGCTTTTTGTCGAGACGAAGAACTTGACCGGACTTGAGCGTGATCTCTGCCTTGGGATTGCGAATCTTAACGCCATCCAACTCCACACTTCCTTGTTTAATCAGCCGTGATGCTTCGCTGCGTGACTTCTCGAAGTTGAACGCTTCATGATACGCCGTCCAAACGATTGTGACGAGATCGCGCTTCCCCAGTGCAGCCGCTGAAAAGATCGGCAGGTCGGCATGTCCCAGATCGCGCTTGCTGAAACGGGTATTCCATTCATCTAAAGTCTTCTGTGCGATGGCAGGGGAATGGTAGGTCTGCACAATTTCGAAGGCGAGTTGCTTCTTCGCTTCGACCGGATGCGCGTCTGCGGCCGGTAGTCGCCCAAGGAGCAATGGATAATAGCGCGCCATAAGCTCATCGGAAATGCTCATCAGTCTCCCGAAAATGTCTGAGGGAGAATCGCTGATTCCGACAGAATTGCCGAGGCTCTTGCTCATTTTCTTGGAGCCATCCAAACCCTCGAGAATGGGAAGAAGAAAAACGACTTGCTGCGGCAGGCCCTCCTCCTTTTGGAACTCGCGCCCGACCAAAATGTTAAAAAGCTGATCCGTGCCGCCGAGCTCGACATCAGCCTTCACCATAACCGAGTCCCAGCCTTGCATGATCGGATACTGAATTTCGTGGGCACGAATCGCTTGCTGCTTGTCGATCCGAGCCCGGAAATCTTCGCGTTGGAGCATCTGTTGCAGCGTTACGCGGCTGTTCAGCCGAATGACATCTTCGAACGACATCGTCCGAAACCAGTCACCATTGCAAACTATCTCCGTGCGCGCGGGATCGAGAAGCTTGAATGCCTGCTCACGATAGGTTGCAGCATTAGCCATTACTTCTTTGTGCGTCAATTGCGGCCGCGTGGCGGAGCGGCCGCTCGGATCGCCAATCATCCCCGTAAAATCGCCGATGATAAGGACGGCTTGATGACCCAAATCTTGAAATTGTCGCAGCTTTCGGAAGATGACTGTGTGACCGAGGTGAATGTCAGTACTGGTTGGATCGACCCCGAGCTTTACCCGCAGCGGCCGGCCCAGCGCGAGTTTTTCTCGCAGTTCATTCTCGCTGATGATCTGTGCGGCGCCTTGTTTTAAAGACGCGAGAGCTTCATCCGGTTGCATGATCAACCACAGAATAGCGCGCCGGGCTGGTGCGCTACTTGTTTTTGTTCAGCAACTCGCGCACCTGCTCGATCGTGAGCGGCGCATTCTGCCTGTTTAGCGATTTTTGACTTTTACCTTGATCAAGGAAGGGCCGGTTTTCCGCGTAAGAATGGCTCGCAATCTTTTTGTCAGATTGAGGGGCATCCCGGGTACCGCGCGCGGTGCGAGTTGCATAAGCAGGCCGGGACTTTCCGATTGCTTGCTGTGACGAAATCCCGGATGCACTGCGGGTGTGGGGGAAGGATTGAGAATTAAATTGCTGCGCTGAAAAGCCGCGGGTCCCAGAAAAGCCTTTCGAATTGGATTTCTCCTGAACATAAAATGTGCCGACGGTTGCTTGTTTATTTATGGATGTGCCACCAGCGGCGATAAACGATTTTTTCTGTGCCGTATTTTGCAGAGTCATATCTGGTCTGAGGAGGCGATCGACGAGCTTGCTTTCTTGATCCTGGGCACAAGCGAACGAGAAAACAGCCAGAAGCAATAGAGAAGTTGCAGCGAGTTTTCTCACGCGGCGAGGGTGCCGAAATGAAGCGCCGTTTGTAAAGCAAATTGTCGATCGGCGTCGAGCCGTGACGAAGTTCAGCGGGCGATGCCCTTGCCATCTAATCAACGCAAGATCGGCTTTCTGTTGTTTTCGAAGGGTTCCTGACGAAATTAATGCACACATGTCTGATCATATTTACAAAAAAATTGAGCTGGTCGGTTCCTCGCCCAACGGATTTGAGGAAGCCGTCAAAAATGCCCTTGCACGGGCCGAGAAAACCGTCCGCAATATGCGGTGGTTTGAAGTAGCCGAAACCCGCGGATATATCGAGAACGGCACAATCGGTCATTGGCAGGTGACACTGAAGATCGGTTTCACACTCGACAAGTAACCGTAAAGGCGGCTGCCTCCTCGCGGAGGGCTTCGCAGTCCTCTGCCGCAAGGTCTCGTGATGCGCGTGGTGGAGCCCACGCGTTACCGCTATTCCTCTTCCTGAGCCGCCTGATACAATTTGGTGGCGCCGTAAATCAAGATCGCCGGTCGCAATGCGACGACGAGGAAGCGAAAAAGACCGGCCAGAATTCGACCGATCGGCAACCGATTCAAAATATATCCGGCTATAAAGGCGAATAAGACAGACTGGGCTGGTTTCTCGCGCACATAATCCTCAGTTTGATTGAGAAGTGCCTCGAAATCCTCCTTTGTGCAGGGAAACCCGCGTTGCGGGGACTCTTTGAATTTTTCAGCAGTTGATTGGTCCATTCGCTTAATTATTCGGATTGTGATGGTTCATTGCGCGCACCGGCCTAGTCAGCGCAAAGTCAGCCAAATCGAGCTGGCGCCCGCGCCCGGGGGAAAATCAGATAGGGGCGGTTGTCGATGAAATGTGCCGGCGCGTCGTGCGGCCTTGAGCCCATAGCGGGCCATAACTTCGAGGGCGTGTTCGTGCAAGGTGGAGCAGTTGGTTGAAAGCAGAATGCGGCTGTCGCGCTCCGTCACCTCGAGCGCTCTAATGAGTAATTTTTCGAAATCGTCTTCGACGTGAAACGTCTTCCCGCGGGAAGAGCGTGAAAAAGTCGGCGGATCAAGAATAATCATGTCAAATTTCTCACCCCGGCGCGCAAGCCGCGGCAACACCTCCATCGCATCGTCCGCCATGAAGCGATGATCGTTGATCGGCAAACTGTTGAGGGAGAAATTCTCCCGACCGCGCGCCAGCGATTTCTGGGAAAGATCGGCATTAACCGTAGTCGCTCCGACAGATGCCGCGCTAACGGAAAAGGAACATGTGTAGGCAAAACAATTCAAGAGACGCTTCGGAGCGATCTGGCGCACGTAGCGCCGATTTTCCCTCTGATCGACAAACAGGCCGACGGAGTAACCGGCCCGGAAGTCGATTCCAAATTTGAGATACCGCTCCGCGGCGATCGTCCGCAAATTTTCGCCTGCGTCGCCAAAGATGAGAAGCGGCGCTTCCCGTTCCTCATTTTTGCGGGGCATGAATCGTGCGAAAATGCGGTCAAACTCAAAGTGCACCGTGGTTGCCCACGAGCGTAGTTCCTCGATTAGACGCTCCCGGGCCAGAACTGTCTTGAACGAGATTAGGACGTCGCGCCCGAACCGCTCCACCCAGCCATCCTCGATCGTGCAAAGCCGATGCGCATCGGTTCCCTCCGCTTCGAAATCCCTGAACAACGTTGCGTCAATCCACCCGGAACTCGTTTTCATCGGCCGCAGTGACCTCTAACGGGATACTTGCGAAAGCGGCAGTACGCAATGGATCGGTTGCCGCCCATTCCAAGCGCGCTACACTCCCGCATCGTTGAGCGTTGTCGAGATGCACGGACTTGGCCGCTGGCCTATGCAACAAGTTACGGTTCGCGTTCCTGCGAGCACTTCCAATCTCGGTCCGGGCTTCGATTGTCTCGGCGTTGCCCTGCGCATTTATAATGATGTAACAGTGACTCGCGGCGCGAAGGGTCCGCTGCCCTCCATTGCCCGAGACGTGGCGGATTTGTTTTTTGAACGCGTCGGGCGCACACCATTCTCATTTTCCTTTTCGATCAGAAGCGACGTTCCCCCTTGCCGCGGCTTGGGCAGCAGTGTCACGGTGCGCGCTGGCGTTCTACGTGCCTTGAATCTTTTGACCGGCAATCCCTTGAATCGAGTGTCGATCTTTCAATTATGCGCTCAGTTGGAAGGCCATCCCGATAACGCCGCGCCGGCAGTTTTCGGCGGATTCACGGTCGCGGGAAGCGAAAATGTCCAGCGCTTCCACGTTTCGCCTACATTATCATTCGTTCTTTTGATTCCCGATTTCGAAATCAAAACAACTGCGGCGAGAACGATCTTACCCTCCCGAATTGCGCACGCTGCTACCGTGGAAAGTTGCGCAAATGCTTGCGCAATCACGGCGGCGTTCGCATCGGGCAACTATCTCAATTTGCGGGGCGCTTTCCGCGATCAGCTGCATCAACCGTATCGGCAAAAACTGATTCCGTTCCTGCAAGGTGTCATCGCCGCCGCCGAAAGCGCCGGCGCGCTTGGTGCTTTTCTCAGCGGCAGCGGATCGACAATCGCCGCCGTCACGCTTCATTCACCGAAGAAAATTGCGGAGGCGATGAAGCGCGCGGCAGAATCGACATCTGCACGCACAGTCATCACCGGCGCTGATAATCGCGGAGCGCGTCTTCACCGGGTCCCAATCACTATTCACTGATCACTAATCCCATGGGTCGCCGTCTTGAAAATTTAGAGCAGTTTGGGATCGATGTTGTTCTCGAGCGCCGCCGCGGTATTCGCGCCACACTTCTGCGCGGAATCCTCTATGCGCTTTCCTTCATCTACGAACGTCTCGTTCAGCTTCGGCTTTATTTTTATCGGAAAAGAATCCTTCGGGAGCGGGCGCTTGGTTGTCTGGTCATCAGCATCGGCAATCTGACCGTCGGCGGCACCGGGAAAACGCCGATCGTGGAGAAATTTGCGCGCGCGCTGCAAACCGGGGGACGCCGTGTTGCGATTCTGAGTCGCGGTTACAAAAGCGTTCCGCGTCCGAGCAAGCGAAGTTGGCTTGATCGACTTCAAAAAGAAGTCATCGATCCACCGCGCGTCGTTTCCGATGGGAAATCACTGCTGCTCGATTCACTCACTGCCGGTGACGAGCCTTACATGTTGGCGCACAATTTGAAAGACGTGATCGTGCTCGTGGATAAAGACCGCGTAAAGAGCGGTCTTTTTGCCATCGACAAATGGAAAGTGGACACCCTCTTGCTCGACGACGGATTGCAATATCTACATCTTAAACATCGGCTCGACATGGTGCTGGTGGATCGACAAGCGCCATTCGGCAATGAGTTTTTGCTTCCCCGCGGCACGTTGCGGGAGCCTCCACGGAATCTGCGCCGCGCCAGCTACATCTTTATTACCAAAAATACAGGCGAGCCTAACGATGCGCTCATTCAGCGCATCCGGCGTTACAACCGCACCGCGGAGATTATCGAATGCCAGCATAAGCCGCTCTACCTCCAGAACGTCTTTACGGGCGAGCCATTACCGCTCGACCGCTTACACGACACATTCATTGGCTCAATTTGCGGCATTGCCGCGCCCGAAAGTTTTGAAGGCGGACTCAAAAAACTCGGCGCGCATGTCGATCTTGCGAAGCGTTACATCGATCATCACCGTTATAGCGAGGCGGAGCTACAAAGCTTCATTAATCGCTGCATCCGGCGCGATTTGCAGATGATTGTTACGACAGAAAAAGATGCGGTGCGCATGCCGCGCTTGGCGGAGGCAGACGTACGGGTGCCAATTTATTTTTTACGTGTGGAGATCGAGATATTGAGCGGCCACGAAAGCTGGGAGCATTGCGTAGCGCGCATCTGCAAGCCACAGCCGATGCTATCGCCGGAGCGTTTCTTCGCGTGATTTGTCATTCCGAGCGAAGTCGAGGAATCTCTCACTGTTGCCAATCATTATTCGACAATAGATAAACACGGATGAAACACGGATTCGGAAAGGATCGGATTTTATCGGTCAAAATCTGTGTGAATCTGTGGCTAAGAAATTTTGATCATGCCCGATAAAGCCGAGTTAATCGTCGAAGACCGCAAGATTCAGGTGTCGAATCTGGACAAGGTCCTTTATCCGAAGGTCGGGTTCACCAAAGGCCAGGTGATCGATTACTACATCCGCATCGCGCCGGTGCTTTTGTCGCATCTGAAGGACCGCCCGCTCACCATGAAGCGGTATCCCGATGGCGTCGAAGGTGAGTTTTTCTATGAAAAGAATTGTCCGTCGCATCGCCCGAAATGGGTGAAGACGGCCAAGGTTTGGAGCGAAAGCAATAAGCGGATGATGAATTATTGTCTCGCCCAGGATTTACCGACGCTCGTCTGGGCGGCGAACCTCGCCGATCTCGAGTTGCACACGTCGCTCGCGCGCAAACGCGACGTCGCGCGCCCGACCATGATGGTGTTCGATCTCGATCCCGGCGCACCGGGCGATATCGTCCAGTGTTGCCAGATCGGGCTTTGGCTGCGGGATCTGCTTGCGAAAATGAAATTGAAATCGTTTGCCAAGACGAGCGGCTCAAAAGGTCTGCAAGTTTATGTTCCATTGAATACGGCGGTCACGTTCGATCAAACCAACGGCGGTCACGTTCGATCAAACCAAAGATCTATCGCGCGCTCTCGCGCAGCATCTCGAACACCAACATGCCGATCTTGTCACGTCGAATATGTCGAAAGCGGCCCGCAAAGGAAAAGTGTTCGTCGATTGGAGCCAGAATGACGAACATAAAACCACCATCTGCGTTTATTCGCTTCGCGCCAAGGAGGAGCCGACCGTTTCCACTCCAGTCAGCTGGGACGAAGTCGAGACTTGCCTGAAAAAGAAAAAAGCGGATCTCCTGAAATTCCGCTCCGACAAAACCCTCACCCGCGTCGAAAAACACGGCGACCTCTTCGCGCCTGTCGAGAAACTCAAGCAAAAGCTACCGGCGAAATGGAAGCTATAATGCAATCAGTAGGCAAAGATTATATGCATGAACAGTCACGTATGGTTTGATGCGATCGGATGGGCGGGTGCGGCCGCACTTCTTGTCGCTTATGCGATGGTTTCCTCTAAGAAATTGGAAGGAGACTCGATTCCTTATCAACTTCTCAATGTCGTCGGCAGCCTTCTTTTGGCTGTAAATACGATCACTTACGGAGCTTACCCTTCCTCTTTTGTAAATATGATTTGGATGGGAATAGCAGTTTTTTCGATCGCAACTAGAAAGCGAATTTCTTCTCGTTAGGGTATCACGATAGTGATTAGGAATGCTGATGTATGCGCAAAGTAAATTTAAAGGATGTCGCTGAGAAGGAAAAGCAATCGCCGAAAGGCAAGTTTCATAGGTTCACGAAGAATATTTCGATCGCGCTTGGCCGCGAACCGGAGTCGCTTGATCTGGCCAAGCGGCATCCGTTCGATCTAGCGCTGGTGTGGATTCCGAAAGGCAAATCGCTTTGTCCATATCACGCACACTCGGCTGAATCGGAGCTTTATCTGGTCGTCTCTGGCCGCGGCAACATTCGGGACAAAGATGGGATAACGGAGGTCGGACCGGGCGACGCGTTTTTCTTTCAGCCGTTAGAAGCGCACCAACTGACGAATGCGGGTGATGAAGATTTTGTTTATTACGTGATTGCCGATAATCCGCGGAGCGGCGGGGCAACCGGTGATTCCTGTTATTATCCCGACAGCGGCAAATGGGCCGTTGTAAAAGACGGATCGGAAGAAGTGATGGTGAAAGGGAAGGAGACCGATTATTTCGATGGCGAAGAATAACTTTTGTTTCTGTAGCGGCAGCCGTGTCGGCTGCGCCGCGGGCAATGCTGGCGACACGCCCGCCACTACAGCGAACTACATATGCGCAAAGTAAATTTGAACGAGATCAAAGAAGAAGCGTGGCAATCGCCCGGCGGAAAATACACCGCGTCGTTCAAAGGAATCTCGGAAGCGCTAGGGCGCGAACCGGCTTCGCTCGATTTGTCCAAGCGTCATCCATTTGATCTGGAATGGAATCGAGTGCCTCCTGGGAAACGAGCTTTTCCCTATCACGCGCATTCGGCGCAATGGGAGCTTTATTTGGTCATTTCCGGGAAAGGCAGCGTCCGTCACAAAGATGGCACAACTGAGGTCGTGCCTGGTGACGCATTCGTTTTTGGGCCTGATGAACCGCATCAGCTGCGTAACTCTGGCCAGGAAGATTTCACCTATTACGTGATCGCGGATAACCCGATCGGCGAATCGGCTTACTACCCGGACAGCGGGAAGTGGAAAGTAAATAAGTCATCAGCGACGGATCGCGTCGTCGTAAAGGGGAAAGAGACTGATTATTTCGACGGCGAAGAGTAGATTTTTCTGTAGAGGCAGCTGTATCGGCCGCATACGAAGAACGGCAGGCGACATGCCTGCCACCACAGTTGTCTTGCGACTAGTCCGTCCTCTGCGTTTAAGCTGAAATCATGGATTCCAACAAAGCTGCGCAGGAGTTTCCGTACAAAACTTACCTCAACATTCTGCACGGACCGCTTGAACTGATCGATGTGCAGAAACTGGCCGATGCCTGTACGGACAAGTGGTACAACCAGACGCTTTGCAAGGTAAACGATTCTGTCGTCAGGCTGGCGGTGATTCAGGGCGAATATCACTGGCACGAACACAAAGACATCGATGAATTCTTTTACGTTGTGGACGGACGATTCCTAATCGATCTCGAAGATCGCGTTGTTGATCTTGCACCAAAGCAGGGCTTCGTCGTGCCCAAAGGTGTGCGCCATCGCACACGTGCGCCTGAACGAACTATGATCTTGATGGTCGAGCGCGCCGACATTGTTCCGACCGGCGATTGAAGGCGCCGAGCGGCACGTGAGAATTATTTCTGGCGGCCAAACTGGCGTGGATCGCGCTGCACTTGATGTCGCGCTCAAACATGGAATACCGTGCGGCGGCTGGTGTCCAGCTGGCCGTCTCGACGAATTCGGCAGGATCCCTGATCGTTATCCCGTCGAGGAATTGGAGCAGGGTGGGTTCACTGAGCGCACGCTGCAGAACGTGAAAGACTCCGATGGAACCGTCATCATTTACTTAAGCAATTTGAGCGGCGGCAGTGCACAAACGTTACACTTCTGCATCCCGCAAAAACGTCCGCATCAATTGATCGATGCAGCTGCAATTTTCATCGAAGACGCCGCCAAGTTGATTCTTGATTTTATCCGCAAGCACGAGATCGAGATTCTCAACGTCGCCGGGCCAAGACAGAGCGAATGGCCGGCCGGATACGATTACGCTTTTCGCGTGCTCGATATTTTTCTCATGTCGATTAATTCGAGCCCGAGCAAGAGCAGGATTGAGAGCAAGAGATAAATTACTCGTATCTGAGCGCTTTGACCGGATCGAGCCGCGCCGCGAAGTAAGCGGGAATGAGCGCGGCAAACGAGCAGATAAAAAAAGCGCTGATACAAATAATGGCGACGTCCTTGGGGATGACTTCCGCTGGGATAGACGAAAATTGATAGACCTCGCGCGGGAAAATCTCGATGTGCAATGTCGATGCGAGCCAATGGCTGAATTCGTTGCGGTAACGGATCAAGGTCATGCCAAGCCCGAGTCCGGTAATCGTTCCGAAAAGACCGACGATCGTTCCCTGGCCGAGAAAGACCCAGATGATTTGTGCGATGTTTGCCCCGAGCGCCTTCATAATTCCGATTTCGCGTCGTTTTTGCACCGTCACCGTGATGAGCGTGCTCATGATTCCGAACGCCGCGACCACCACAATAAAGAACAAAAGGAAAAACATGACTGTCCGCTCGAGCCGCACTGCTTCGAAATATTGATGGTTCATGTCGATCCAGGTCTGCGCGAATTCGGGCGGCTCGAGAAATTGTTCAATCGACTGTTTTACGCGCTCGGCGCCGTACGGATTATCGGTTTTAACGGTGATGCCGTGTAACGTGTCACTCAAGCCGTAAAGCTCTTGACCAACATAAATCGGAACGAGCAAAAATTCAGAGTCGTGCAGGTAATGACCGGTCTCATAAATGCCGGTAATAGTTAGTTCTTTCGGCAGAATCACCTCGCGCAATTGATCGATCGCCTTTTTTTCTTCCTCCCCCTTCGCGTTCTCGAGTTTCTTAATGCCATCGAGAATCTGGCCGAGATTACCGGGCGAATAAATGGTGAGCTTGTCGCCGACATGAACCTGTAATTTTCGCGCGAGCTCAACACCGAGCACGGTCGATTCACCTTCCAAGTCGAGCTTGCCGTATTTGATGAATTTTCTCAGTGGAATCACTTTCTCCTCTTGCGTGGGATCGACACCGCGAATCATCGGCGCGAGCCGCCGGTTTTGAAATTCGACGATCACCGGTCCTTGGATGTAAGGGGCGGTCGCCAACACGCCCGGCGTTTTGTCGATCTTCGCCTTGAGCGATCGCCAATCGCGCAAGACGTCTTCGGTGCTTACGAGAATGTGCGCATCGAAATCGATCACCTTCTGTCGCAATTCGCGGTCGAACCCGGTCATGACCGAAATCACGAGAATCAGCACCGTCACCCCAAGCATCACACCGAGCACGGAAATCAGCGTGATGATGGAGATAAACGTGCGTTTTGGCTTGAGATAGCGAAGCCCGAGAAAAAGACTAAACGGCAGTTTCAAATCGCCGATACCGTGGCCGCGAATCCTCCAGTTTTCCAGCCAAAGTCTTGGCAGGGATGGCGAGCAGAGTTATCCAAAGAATTCTTCTAAACGCGAGCCTTGTCCTTCCGACGGCGCGCCCGGCGATCGGCGCTATACCCTTGCAGAACCAATCGACTCTCCCCGTCGAGTTCGATGACGGGATCAACTTTTCAGCGCATTCGCCTTCAAATCTTCGAGGCTAACGAATTCGATCGCGGAGGCGTGCGTTGCTTCAAGATCGACAGGGGCCGCGCGACCATGATCAAGCGCAGCTTTCCAGCGCGTGACGCAGACGCACCATTTATCACCCGGTTCCAAACCGGGGAAACCCCATTCCGGATGCGGTGTGACCAAATCGTTTCCGTCGAGCACGGAGAAATCGAGAAACTCGCGCGTGACCTTAACGCAAACGGTGTGCAGACCAAGATCTTCAGGATCGGTGCGACAAAACCCGTCGCGATAAAATCCGGTTATTGGATCGCGGCAACAACATTTCAGTTCAGTTCCAAGAACATTCGTCGGCATAACCATCGTACAGTTGGCTTAATCAACCGCTAGGTCATGCAAAATCCGGCTCCTCGGTCGAAATGGTCGATTCGCCTGCAGGCTGCTGCAGCGCCTGCTCGACCGCGCGCCAGGCAAGCATTGCGCACTTGACCCGCAGCGGAAATTTCCGCACCCCCTGCATTAGTCGAAGATCGCCTAGTGTTTTAGGTGCTTCGGCCGCTTCGTCTGTCACTAATTTGTGAAATGCGCGAAACATCTCCATCACTTCCGCGCGACTTTTCCCTTTCAGTTTCATCGTCATTAACGACGCCGACGCCTGGCTGATCGCGCAACCGTGTCCGGTGAACTTGATATCTTCCAGGCCTCCATCGGCGTCGAATCTTACTCCGAGATGAATTTCGTCGCCGCATGCGGGGTTATCGCCATGTACCCGCACGGCAGCGTCGGCTAGGTCTCCGAAATTTCGCGGACGTCGCGAATGATCGAGAATGACTTCCTGGTAAAGCTCTTCGAGTTCCAGGTTCATGAAAAGAAACGCACAGCGGCGCGAAGGATTTCAATCATTCGATCGATTTCTTCGATCGTGTTGTAAAAGTAGAAGCTCGCGCGAGTTGTCCCTGGTACACCGAACCTCCGCATAAGCGGCTGGTTGCAATGGTGCCCGCCGCGCATCGCTAATCCGTACTGGTCCGCGAACGTTGTAAGATCGTGCGGGTGCGCTGCTTCCATCACAAAACCGACGAGTGCGCCACGCTCGTCGGTTGGCCCGAGAATACGCATTCCGGGCAGTTCCGCGAGACGTTCCGCCGCATAACGAGCAAGATGTGCGTCGTGTTCGAAAATTGCCGGACGCCCTATCCGCTCGATGTAATCGACAGCGGCGGCGAGCCCAATCGCGCCGGCGATGTTCGGCGTGCCGGCTTCAAATCGGTGGGGGGCTTTCTTGAACGCGCTTTTTTCCAAGGTAACGCTGACGATCATCTCACCACCGCCATGCCATGGCGGCATCGAATCGAGGATTTCGCCGCGTCCATAGAGCGCTCCGATGCCAGTTGGTCCACACATCTTATGGCCGGAGAAAGCCAGGAAATCGCAGCCCAACTCCTGAACATTAATTGGCGAATGTCCCGCGCTTTGTGCAGCATCCACCAGCGTCAGCGTGCCGACCGCTCGCGCTTTCTGACAAAGCTCCGCGACTGGATTGATCGTTCCGAGGGAGTTTGAGATGTGCGTGAAGGCAAAAAGCTTTACTTCGGGCGTAAGCAGTGAAGGAAGCTGATCGAGCGCAAGCCTGCCATCGTCGCGTACTGGCACGAAGCGCAACCGGGCGCCCATTCGTTCAGCCAGCAACTGCCATGGGACGAGGTTGCTATGATGCTCCATTTCCGTGAGGAGGACCACATCTCCAGTACGAAGAAATTTTCCGCCCCACGCATGCGCCACAAGATTTATGCTTTCCGTAGTTCCGCGCGTGAACACGACTTCGTCCGCAGACGCAGCGTTCAGGTACTTCGCCACGCGCTGCCGCGATCTTTCGTAAGCTTCCGTCGCACGCGAGCTCAGCTCGTGAAGCCCACGATGCACGTTGGCATTTTCGTGCTCGTAGTAATGCCGAAGCGCATCGATTACGGGCCGCGGCTTCTGCGACGTTGCGGCACTGTCAAAGTAGATCAAGGGATGACCATGCGCCCGTTCGCGGAGGATCGGGAAGTCCTCGCGGAGGGCATTCCAATCTACAGAGCTGCTCGCAATCTGGTGCACACCTTAATCTGCTCCACATGCTGCCGCGCGCCACTTTAAAAGGGTGCGATAGTCACGAATCATTTTGTCTTGTCCAGAGCAAAGGGAAATTCTTAAATTTGATGCGCAGATTGCCCCAATAGAAGGAGCAAATTCGATAGGCAAGCCGATGCACTGCGTTAGCAAGCCCGTTCCAGATCTGCCCAATTAAGATCGATAATTCCGAGATCGGCATGCCCCACATTGCGATTGCCTATTGGCTGATGCCGGCTGAACCGGCGCGCGGCTACTTTGAAAAAATGATTACCGATCTTGCGGGGAAACATGATGCGCCTGTTTTCGAGCCGCATCTGACGATCTACGTCGGATCAAATCGCTCGCGAGCAATCGAAAAGATCCTCTCGCGAGCCGCAATCGATCGCGAAGCGATCCAGTTGGAAGTGCTTGAGGTGCGTCAGTCCTATGAATTTACGAAAACGCTTTTTGTCCAATTCGGGTCGAACGCAAAATTGCAGCAGCTCAACGAAACAATTCGCGAAGCATCAGAAACTCCGTCCGATTACCAGCTCGAGCCGCACTTGAGCTTGCTCTACAAGA
>WNGH01000678.1_pt1 | contig 46651 bp, 34 predicted proteins | sample 5400631 | NCBI WGS metagenome assembly WNGH01 (sample SAMN13153373, study PRJNA577476) | soil metagenome | isolation source: 115 cm soil or saprolite under Garry oak tree replicate 1 | place: USA:California | collected 2016-06-15 | reverse complement strand
CGCAGAGGCAAACCGATACGACGATCGCCGTGCCGGCCGGCGCCAGCCTTTCGGTCAACAACTTCGGGGGCGGGATCACCGTCCACGGATGGAGCGAGAATCGCGTCAAAGTCCACGCCGAAACCGGCCGCCGCGGTCGGGTGGAAGTCTCGCTGGTGGGGAACACGGTGGTCGTCAAGGCGAGCAGTCGCGAAGGCGCGCCATCGGTCATGGACTTCGACATCACCGTGCCGCAATCGATGGGCATCAATCTCAGCGGGACCTACGCGGACATCACGGTCGACGGGGTGCAAGGACCGATCAACGCCGAGACCGTGAACGGCGAGGTCAATGTGCGTGGGGGCAAGGGCATCATCACCCTTCACTCAATCCAGGGATCTGTGACACTCGCCGACGCCTCGGGACGTATCGAGGTGAACTCCGTCAACGAAGACATCGAGCTGACGAATGTCAGCGGCGAAATCAAGGTCGAAACCACGAACGGCGGCATCATGATGACCGGGATCCAGTCGTCGAGCGTCGATGCCGGTACCATCAACGGCGACGTGGTCTACGAGGGAACCGTCACGGACGGCGGATCGTACAGCTTCGGGTCGCACAACGGGGACATCTCCGTCTCCATCCCTGAGCGTGCCAACGTCACGGTGACCACGGCGACGGCGAACGGCGACATCGATGCGAGCTTTACGCTCCCGCTCACCGGCACGACGGGGAAGCATCGCAAGACGTTCAAGATCGGCTCGGGCAGCGCGCGCATGGAGCTGGAGTCGTTCCAGGGCGACATCCAGATGCGCCGTCCCCAGGAGCTGCAGGAGCGGATCGATCGCAAACACAAACATCACGAGAACGAGAACGACAAAGACAACGATTCCGGCTTCAACTTCGACTTTGATTCGGGGACGGTGGCCAGGTACGCGGCTCGCTATGCGCAGCAGTACGCTCCCAGGTACGCAGCCCGCTACGCGCAACAGTACGCTCCCCGCTACGCCCGGCAATACGCGCGCACCTACGCCCGTCAGTATCAGTCCCAATACCAGTATCAGTTCACGCACTAACAGGGAGATTCGATGCGAACCCTCTTGATCTCCAGCGCGCTGTTGTTGAGCGCGTTCGCCACGGCGACGGCCCAGGACTTCAACTGGCACGGCCGGATCGCGGCCGGGAAGCGGCTGGAAGTGAAGGGTGTGAGCGGCGACATCCGCGCGGTATTAGCGAGCGGCGCCGAGGCGGTGGTGAACGCGCGCAAGCACGCGCGGCGCTCCGATCCCGATGAAGTGGAGATCAAGGTCGTGGAGTCGAACGACGGTGTCACGATCTGCGCGGTCTACCCCACCCCGCCACGGGCTCGTCAAGAAAACACCTGTGAGCCGGGCGACCGGTGGCACTCGAGCACCGACAACAACGACGTCACCGTCGACTTCGAGGTGCAGGTGCCTGCCGGCATCGAGTTCAACGGCCAGACCGTGAACGGCGAGATGTCTGCCGAGGGACTGAAGGGTGACGTGCGGGCGAGCAGCGTGAACGGCAGCGTGCGCGTCAGCACGACCGGCCTGGCCGAAGCGTCGACAGTCAACGGCTCGGTGTACGCGCAGATGGGGCGGGCGGATTGGACCAATGATCTCGAGTTCAGCACGGTGAACGGCGGGATCACGCTGATTCTGCCTGGAAAGCTCGACACCGACGTGCGTGCCACCACCGTGAACGGCGACATCGAGACCGACTGGCCGCTCATGATTACCGGGCGGTTCAGCAACCGGCGGATACGTGGCACGATCGGCGCAGGCGGACGCGCGCTCAGTCTGAGTACGGTGAATGGGGAGATACGGCTCAAGAAGGGCACGTAATCGCACCAGCTCGCACTCGTTGGGTACCGAACTCATAGGCATGTAGCACCACCTTGACCCCCTCATAGTCCGAGGGGGTTTTGGTGTTGCGGGATATTCTCGCCCGCACGACACAGATCGAGGGTCTCCGCGAGCTCTTCGCCGCACTGGGCTACGAACCAGTCTGGGAACCGGTGCCGGTGCAGGCCTGGCTCGGCGCAACCACGGGCGTCGCCCGCGCGGCCTTGATCGCGCGCCACGGCCCCTTCCGCGTCTTCGCGCTGGATGCGGACGTGCCCGAAACGGCGGCGCGGATCGCCGCGCGCAGGTTCGCTGCCGGTGCGGAGCGCGGCCTCGCCTGCGCCCTAGGCGGCGAGCCGCGCCGGCTCGTCTGCGCGGCCGGGCCGGTCGGCGTACGCATGGCCACAATCTTTCCGGACAATCCTTCCGGTTCGGCGCTGGCGATCCTCGAACGACTCGCTCCATCGGGCAGTGAGTCGGCGCTCGCCCTTTCGCTGCGTGTCGGCGAGGTGCTTGCGAGCGAAGGCGTGACGCCCCGCTTCTTTCGCGCGTTTCGCGATACCCTCGATCGTTTGACCGACCGCCTGCGCACGCCGCGCTTGCGAGTCGATCGGCACGCGCTCACGCTCACCGCGCTCACTCGCGTGCTGTTCCTCTATTTCATCCAGTCGAAAGGCTGGCTGAACGGCGACACGCGCTTTGTCGCGCACTTGCTCGATCGCGCGCTCACCGCCCGCGGACACTTCCATCGCTCTTTCCTCCACGCGCTGTGCTTCGGGGCGCTGAATCGGCCGGCGCATCAACGCAGCGCTGCCGCCAGGGCCATCGGCAAGATCCCGTTCCTCAACGGCGGATTGTTCGAGCCGTCGCCGCTCGAGCGCCGGCACGGCCCGGCGGTTTGGGGGAACGGCGATTGGCGGCAAGCGTTCGACGACCTCTTCGAACGATTCCACTTTTCCGTCCGCGAGCACGACGCCGGCGAGTTCGTAGCGCCTGACATGCTGGGCCGGGTGTTCGAAGGCGTAATGGATCCGGACGAACGACGCACGAGCGGCAGTTACTATACGCCAGCGTCACTCGTGCGTGAACTGGTGCGGGCAGGTCTCGAAGCAGCGCTCACGCATCGTCTCGGCGTTTCCCCCGCCGCTGCGGCGCGCTGGGTTCATGAGGGCGTCGCTCCCCATCCCACGCCCGACCTGCGAGGGCTAACCGTGCTCGATCCCGCCGCAGGGTCGGGCGCCTTCCTGCTCGGCGCGCTGGACGAGCTGGTGGCGCTCCGGCGCGGTGCCGGCGAGGGCCCGTCGCTCGTCGTGAAGCGTGATGTCCTCGCGCACTCGCTGTTCGGCGTCGATCTGACAGCCACCGCGATGCGGCTCACGGAGCTGCGGCTGTGGCTCGCTCTCGTCGCGGATGAAGAGACTCCAGACTTGGGCGGCATCGCGCCATTGCCCAACCTGGATGGTCATGTGCTGCAAGGCGACGCGCTGCTCGACCCGTTGATGCTCGCCGCCTCGCTCGGCGGTCGTGCCTTCCGAGGCGGAACCGGCGAGGTTCGTAGGCTCGCCGAGGCCCGGCAGCGCCACTTCCTCCTAGCCGGCCCCGAGAAGCGCGCCGCGCAGGTGGAGTTGCGCCGCGCCGAGGCGGCCCTGGCGCGACAGCTTCTGGACGACGGCTGTGCCGCGCTGGAAGCGGCCATGGCCGAGCTGCTGGGCGCGGCGCGGAATCGTGATCTCTTTGGCCGGCGGCGCGGGTTGGACCTCGGGCAACGCCAGCGGCTGGCACGGCTGCGCCAGGGCTTGCGGGAACTGCGGCTCGCGCGGCGCAGGCTGCGCGAGGAGGGCGCGGCTCCGTTTTTCTCGTTCGAGTCACACTTCGCAGAGGTGATCCACCGCGGCGGGTTCGACCTCGTGATCGGCAATCCGCCGTGGGTCCGCGCCGAACGGCTGGCACCGCGCGTGCGGGAGACCCTCGCGAGTCGCTACACCTGCTGGCGACCCGCTGCCACTCGAGGATTCGCGCATCTGCCGGACCTCGCGGTCGCATTCACCGAACGGGCCCTCGAGCTCACTCGTCCCGGCGGCGTCGTCACGCTGCTCGTTCCGGCCAAGCTCGCGACGAGCGGCTACGCCGAGCCGCTGCGCCGGTTTTTGGCGCAAACGACGCGCGTCGAGCGCGCCGCACCATTACCGGAGCAGATCGCGCATGCGTTCGGGGCAGCGGTCTACCCCATGGCCTTGGTTGCCGCCCGAGCCGATCCCACCGGGACGGAGTTGACTGCGACTGCGCTCGACGCAAAGTGCGCCGCGCCCTGCGTTCCGCAGCGCCAGCTCCAGCGCGATGGACCGTGGATCCTCAGGCCAGGCGTGGCACGCGTCAGCCGCCGGCTCCAAGCCGAATTTCCCACCGTCGGCGATCGCTGGACGCCCCAGCTCGGCGTGAAAACCGGCGCCGACGATCTCTTCGTCCTCGATCGGGAGTGCCCGGGTACGCGGCCAGCGATTCGCGGTCGTGACATCGCGGCCTGGCACTGCCGGTCCCGCCGGTACGTGCTGTGGACGCATGGCGCGGACGGATTGCCGCTCGAGCGACTACCGCGGGACATCACCGACCGTCTGGCGGGCCATGAGGAACGGCTGCGCCGGCGCTCGGACTACCGCGCGGGGCCACTCTGGCAGCTGTTTCGCACCGGCCTCGGCTTCGCGCGGCATCGGGTCGTCTGGCCGGATCTGAGCCGACGACTCGCGGCCGCCGTGCCGGCGCCTGAGCTCGTGCCGCTCAACACGGTCTACGGCATCGCGACGCGCGATGCCGCGGACGCGGCGGCCCTGGCGGCGCTCTTCAACTCGTGTTGGCTGACTGCCCTCGCCCGGCTCGTCGCCGATCCTGCGCGCGGAGGCTTCCGCCGCTTCAACGCGCATGTCGTTCGGGGCTTACCGGTCCCGCCCAGCGGTTCCCCCGTATGGTCGGAGCTCGCGCGTCACGGCGAGCGCTGCGAGCCCGCCGATGATCTCGTCGCCGATGCTTTCCAACTCGATGGCGCCGACCGCCGCGCGCTGGCCGCGGATTCTCTCTGAGCATCTCGTTCCGGTTGCGGAACCCCTCGCGGTCGCGCTCGAGCCGGCGGGGGAGGCAGCGCCGCGCGATGTCGTCTGCGCCGCGGCGCGGGCGCTGCTCGACGGGGCGTCGGTGGCGAGCGTCACGCCTCCTGCGACCTGGCCAGCCTGGCTCGCGCCCCACCAGATCCCCGCCGCGAAGCGGTTGAGTGCCATCATCTCGCGATACGGCGGAGCTCTGCTCGCCGACGACGTGGGGCTCGGCAAGTCGTACGTTGCGTTGGCGGTCGCGCTCGCGCGCCAGCAGCCATTTGTTCTCGTCGTGCCCGCCGTCCTCGTCTCACAATGGCGCGGTCTACTAGATCGATTCGGAGTGACGGACACTTCCATCGTCACTCACGAGTCGCTGAGCGTACACGCTTACCGTCCCTCACCGTCCTCTACCGTCCCTTACCGTCTCTTCGTCATCGACGAAGCCCATCGTTTTCGCAATCCAGAGACGAATCGTTATCGCGCCCTCGCTCGGCTCGTCGTTGGGAGTCGCGTCCTTCTGGTGACCGCTACGCCAATCCACAATCGCGTCGCCGACCTCTTGCACCTCCTGCGGCTCTTTCTCCGCGACCATGCCCTCGCGGCGCTGGGCGTCCCGTCGTTACGAAACGCGGCGCGGCGCGAGGCCGACCGATCGCTGGCACACGCCGCCGTCGCCCGGGTCATCGTCGCGCGCTCGCGCGAACGCGTGCAAACCGCATACGACGGCGGGCCGGTCCGCATGGTGTTTCCACGATCCACGACCGCAGCACTGCGTGCCGGACCGGCGCCCGACGGGTTGATCTCCGACCTCGCCGCCGGGGTCGCGGCGCTCCGGGCGGGCGGTGGCGCGGCTCCACTGCTCCGCCTGATGCTGCTGCGCCGCCTGGGATCGAGCCTTCCCGCGTTTCGCGCCGCGCTGGCGCGGCACGACGCCTATCTCGACCTCGCCGCGCGTGCGGCGGCGGAAGGTCGGGCGCTGACGCCGCGCGAGTTCCAGCGCTGCTTCCCGCGTGCCGCTGAGTCCGACATTCAATTGGTGCTGTTTCCGCTGCTGCTCGAGCACACGGCGAACGGCTCCACGCCATTCGGCGATGATCGCAAGATTCTCGCGCGCCTGCGCGACCTGCTCCCACGTGCGCCGGCCCGCGATCCGAAAGTCGAGGCGCTCGAGCGGCTGCTCACGGTGCGGCCCTCCCGTGCCAAGACCATCGTCTTCACCGATGCGCAGCCGACCGCGCGATACCTGCTGCAATGTCTTCGTCACCGGCGCGTCGCCGCCGTGTTTGGACACGTCGGACGCTTCGCGTCGGGCGACGTCTCGCGGCAGGAGGTCCTGCGCGCCTTCGCGCCGCGAGCGCAGGGTGGAACGCAACCGGTCACCGCGCTTCAGACCGATGTCCTGATCGCCACCGACCTCTTGAGCGAAGGACTGAATCTCCAGGACGCTGAGCGCGTCGTGCACTACGATCTGCCGTGGAGTCCGGCACGCCTGGCGCAGCGCGTGGGCCGGATCGACCGGCTCGGCTCGTCACATGCCTCGATCACGACGGTCACGTTCCTGCCGCCGCCGGCGCTCGCGCGCGCACTGGCGATCGAGGAGCGCCTGGCAACCAAGGTGAGTGCCCAGCAGGTCGCTGGGACGGGCGGCCGCCTCGATTGGTGTGATCAACTGGCGACGCTTGCGTCCGCATCCGCCGGAGCGCCGGCCAGCTCGTGCGCGGCGGCAATTGCGGGCGACCAGGCCTGCACCATTCTCATCGTGCGCATCGCGAAGATGGTCGAAGCGATCGTCGTCGAAGGCGAGACGGCGCGCACGTCTCCTGCTGCCGCCAGCCGGATCCTCGCGATGGCCGTCGCCGCGGAGCCGGCAGCTGTCGATCGCGATCTCCTGCAGCGGGCGATCGATGCCGCCGCGCCGTTGATCAGATCACGACTCGCGGCGGTGCAGGATGCGCGCTGGCGCGCGAATGATCGGGACCGTTTCGCGCGGCGGCTCATCCCGTGGGTGCTGTCAGCTGCCCGGCGTGCCGCGCGGCGCGGCGATGGGGAGCAGCTCACAGCACTCGATGGACTTGTGTCGCGACTGGCGTCGGGAATGACAGCGGGTGAGGAGCTGCTGTTGGAGGACCTGCTGTCGCGGCAACAGCCACTGCTGGTGCAAGATCTGCTCGCCTGGCATCACGACTTGCCGCCTGCGGACGCCGGAGACTCGCAGGTCGACGTCGAGCTGGTGGCCGCGCTCCTGGTGCGCTGTAGATTCCGGTCGTGCCCCTCACAACCTTCCTCTTCGACCTTGACGGCACGATCATCGACTCCATCGAGCTGATCGTGCGCTCCTACCGCCACACGATGGCCCTGCACCGCTCCAACGAGCCGCTGCCGCCCGACGACATGTGGATCCAGGGACTGGGCACGCCGCTATGGGCGCAGTTCGGGCAAATCACGGATGATAAGGAAGAGATCGAGGCGATGGTGCAGACGTACCGCACTTACAACCTCACGCACCACGACGCGTTGGTAAGACCATACGAGGGCGTCGTCGATGAAATACGCCGCTTGAAGGACGCGGGGAAACGGCTCGGCGTCGTCACGAGCAAATTGCGCGACGGCGCGATGCGTGGCCTGCGCGTCTCCGGGCTGGATGACGCATTTGATATCGTCATCGGCTGCGACGACGTCACTCACTCCAAGCCACACCCCGAGCCGGTGCTCAAAGCGGTCGAGGAGCTGGGCGTAAAGGCTCGGGAAACAGTGTTCGTCGGCGACTCGCGACACGACATGGAGTCGGGGCGCGCCGCCGGCGTGAAAACGGCTGCGGTCCTATGGGGGCCATTCGACCGCGCCGATCTAGAAGATCTGTCGCCCGACTACTGGCTGGAGAAACCGGAAGAGCTGCGACAGCTTTACCAGCTATGACCCCCCCCCTCCCCCTCCCCACGCGCTTCGTCCCCTTCGATCTCGAGCGCTGGCAGAGCACCTGGGAAAACCGGGTGCGGTTCAATCTCTCTGAATCCGGCGTGCATCCGCTCACGATCCAGGAGCTGCTCGGCCTCGCCGGCGCGTCCGCGCTGCCACTGCTCGACGTCCGCCTCGGCTACAGCCAGTCGAACGGCACCGATCTGCTGCGCGAACGCATTGCGGCGCTCTACCCCGGCGCCTCGCCCGATCAGGTGCTGGTCACAACCGGGAGCTCCGAAGCGAATTTCGTGACCTGCTGGCGCCTGCTCGAGCCCGGCGACAAGGTCGCCGTGATGATGCCGAACTACCTGCAGACCTGGGGCCTGGCGCAAAACTTCGGCGCGCACGTCAAGGGGTTCCAGCTCCATGAGAAAGAGGGATGGGAACCGTACGCCGAGGAGATTCGCACCGCCATCGCGCCGGGTACCAAGCTGGTCGTCGTCACCAATCCCCACAATCCGACCGGTCACGTGCTCAGCGAAGCGATCCGCAAGGCGATTCTCGATCGCGCCGCGGAAGTCGGTGCCTGGATTCTAGCGGACGAGGTCTACCAGGGGGCCGAGCGCGACGGCAAGACGACGCCATCGTTTTGGAGCAGCGGCTACAACAAGGTGATCATCGTGAACGGCCTGTCGAAGGCCTATGGGCTTCCCGGGCTCCGGATCGGCTGGATCGTCTCACAGCCCGCGTTCAGCCAGGAAGCGTGGACGCGGCACGACTACACGACGATCGGTCCGTCGGGGGCGTCCGACCACCTCGCCGCCGTCGCGCTCGATCCGCTCGTGCGCGAAAAGCTCATCGAACGCACGCGCCGCATCTTGCACGCGAATTATCCGGTGATGGAAGCCTGGCTCAAGGGCTTCGGCGACGCGTTCACCTGGCATCCGCCGCACGCGGGCGCGATCTGCTGGGTCCGCTATCGCGGCGCGATCCCGGCGCCCGAGGTCGTCGAAAAACTGCGCGCCCAGCACGGCGTGCTGCTCTGCCCCGGCGACCATTTCGGCATGCCGGGCTTTTTGCGCTTCGGCTATGGCGGTGAGCTGCAGCATTTCCAGGAAGCCCTCGCGGAGACGGAGCGAGGTTTGCGCCGCCTGTTCAGTGACTGAGTGAAGGTTCTATGACAACGAAACAGAAGCAGCAGGAACGGGAGACCGCGGTGATCCGCGCGCCGCACGACGGCAGTGAAGTGGGCGTGGTGGCGCTCGCCGGGCCGGAGGACGTGCGGGCGGCGCTCGATGCCAATGTCGCCACGGCGCGTGCCGCGCGCGACATGCCCGCGCACGCCCGGGCCGCCGCGCTGCGCAGGATCGCGGACGGACTGGAAGCGGCACGGGCGGAATTCGCTCGCACGCTGGCGCTCGAGGCGGGCAAGCCGATCGCGCAGGCGAAGACCGAGATCGATCGCGCAATCTTCGTATTTCGCGATGGCGCCGAAGAAGCCACCCGGATCGGCGGCGAGGTGCTGCCCGCTGACGTCGTGCCATCCTCGGCCGGCCGGATCGGCATCACGCGCCGGTTCCCGCTCTCGCCGATTGCGGCGATTACGCCGTTCAACTTTCCGGTCCTACTGGCTGCTCACAAAATCGCGCCCGCGATCGCATGCGGCGCGACGATCACGCTCAAACCTCCACCGCAGGATCCGCTGACGACGCTCCGGCTGTTTGACCTCGTCAAAACCTCGGGGTATCCGGCAGGCGCGGTAAACGTCGTGCCCTGTCACGTCGAAGTCGCGCAGATCCTCATCGAAGACCCGCGCGTCCGCCTGATCACGTTCACCGGTTCCGCCAAGGCCGGCTGGGCGATTCGCGCCAAGGCGGGCACCAAGCGCGTGGCGCTCGAGCTGGGTGGGAATGCCGCCGTCATCGTCGAGCCGGACGCCGACCTCACCTGGTGCGCGACGCGCTGCGCCGTCGGCGGCTTCACGTACGCCGGTCAATCGTGTATCTCGACGCAACGTATCTACGTCCACGAGCGTGTCTACCAGCCGTTTCTCGATCTGCTGCTCGAGAAAGTGAAGCAGCTGCAGGTCGGCGACGTGCTCGACGAGCATACCGACGTCGGCCCCATGATCTCGCCCGATGCCGCGGAGCGGGTCGAGCGCTGGATCGCGGAGGCCGCCCAAGCCGGCGCCACGATTGAGCTGGGAGGCAAACGCAACGGCGTGTTCCTGCAGCCGACCGTGCTGACGCACACGACGGCGGAGATGAAGGTGAACTGCGAAGAGGTGTTCGCGCCGCTCGTGACGGTGACACCGTATCGATCGTTGAACGATGCGATCGAGTGGGCCAACGCCTCGCCGTATGGATTACAGGCCGGCGTGTTCACGACCAATCTGCAGACGATGTTCCGCCTGCATGCCGAGCTCGAGGTCGGCACCGTCAATGGCAACGACATTCCAGGGTTCCGCGTCGATCGCCTGCCCTACGGCGGCGCGAAAGCCTCCGGACTCGGCCGTGAAGGCGTGCGCTATGCCATCGAGGAGATGACCGAGCGTCGCGTGCTGACGCTCAAGCTCGATTAGTCGCTAGACGACCGCCCGCAGTAGCAAGTAGCTGAGACCGCCGATCCCGGCTGCTGCTGGAATCGTTGCGATCCAGGCCCACACGATCCGCCCGGCGACGCCCCACCGCACCGCCGAAAACCGCTGCACCGCGCCGACGCCCGTGATGGCGCCGGTGATCGTGTGTGTCGTGCTGACCGGAATGCCATAATGCGAGGAGACGAACAGCGTGATCGCACCCGCCGTCTCGGCGCAGAACCCGCCGAACGGCGTCAGCTTCGTGATCCGCTGGCCCATCGTTTTCACGATCCGCCACCCGCCCGCCATCGTCCCCAGCCCAATGGCCGCCCCCGCGGCGACAATGACCCAGGGTGGTATGCGCTCAGCATCGGTGAGGTGGAACAACGTGATCGGGAAGTTCACGAACAGCGCCTGGCTCGTCACTAACAGCGCCACGATGATGCCCATCGTCTTCTGCGCGTCGTTCGTTCCATGCCCGAGGGAGTACAGCGCCGCGGATACGAGTTGCAGCACGCGGAATGACTTATCCACTCGTCGGGGCAAGGATCGGCGTAAGGCCCACGACAACGCCACCGTGAGCAGCAGCGCCAACAAGAACCCCATGACCGGCGCGACGACGATGAAGACGAGGGTCTTGGTCCAACCACTCGCGATGATCGCGGAGAAGCCTGACTTGGCGACCGCGGCGCCGGCGTACCCGCCGATGAGCGCGTGCGAGGACGAGGTCGGCAGCCCCAGCCACCACGTCACAAGATCCCAGATGATTGCTCCCAGCAGCCCACCGAGCACGACGGTCGAATCGACGACGCTGAGATCGATCAGTCCTTTGCCAATGGTCTTCGCAATCGCGGTCCCGAAGACGAAGGCAGCAATGAAGTTCCAGAACGCGGCCCAAATCACCGCGGCGCTCGGCGACAGCACGCGCGTGGACACGACGGTGGCAATCGAGTTGGCCGCGTCGTGGAACCCATTGATGAAATCGAAGATGAGAGCGACGAGCAAAATCGCCAGAACGAACCAAACGGAGCCTGCCATCAGGCGTGCTTGATCGTGATGGACTCGACCACGTTCGCGACGTCCTCGGCCTGGTCGAGCGTGCCCTCCAGATTGTCGTAGATCTCCTTCCACTTGATCAGCTCGATCGCATCGCGCTCCTTCTCGAACAGCTGGCCCAGCGCCTCGTGATAGATCGCGTCGCCCTCTTCCTCGAGCCGTTTCGCTTCCACCGCATACTTGATGACGTCATTACCCTTCTTGAGCCGGCTCACCGCCTCGGCCAGCACGCTCATCATTTTCTGCAGCACTTCCACGAGCCGCAGCACGCCCTGGGGCGGCACACCGAGGCGAAAGATCTGCGTGCGTCGAGCAGTGCCGTCCATCGCGTCCATGACGTCATCCAGATCCGACGCGAGCTGATGAATGTCCTCACGATCGAGCGGCGTGATGAACGTGCGATCCAGACGGTTGACGACCTCGTGCGTCACCTGATCGGCTTCGTGCTCCAGGCGTTTGATCGCCTCGACGTGCGGCGTGCGACGGTCGGGCGTCGCCTGAAACAGCTGCCGTAAATGCTCGACGGCGTCCTTGTTGCGATTGGCCACTTCGGTGAACAGATCGAAGAACTCTTCTTCTCTCGGCAGGAGACGCACGGTATCCCCTCGGGAGTGGTGGCCGCAAAGATAGCGGTGCCTGGGGTTGGCAACTAGGTTAGGGGCTCATGACCGCCACCCCCGTCCAACCCCAGCGCGTCGAGTTCGTCCGGGCGATTTCCCGGCTCGACGCCACCGCGCTCGTCGTCGGATCGATGATCGGATCCGGCATCTTCATCGTGTCGGCCGACATCCTGCGACAAGTGCACTCGCCGGGCCTGCTGCTCACCGTGTGGCTCCTCTCAGGCGTGGTCACGCTGCTGGGCGCGCTCTCGTACGGCGAGCTGGCCGCCATGTTTCCCAAGGCGGGCGGGCAGTACGTCTATCTCCGCGAGGGGATCTCACCGCTGTTCGGCTACCTCTACGGCTGGACCCTGTTCGTCGTGATTCAGACCGGGACGATCGCGGCGGTCGCCGTCGCGTTCGCGCGCTTCACCTCGGTGCTCGTTCCTGGGCTCACGCCCGATGTCTTCCTGGGCACCACACTGCATCTCCCCCAACCGATCGGCGACATCGCCGTCGGCTTATCCGCGCAACGAATCTTTGCGATACTATCCATCGCGATCCTTACCTGGATCAACGTGCGCGGCGTGCGAACGGCCGCGTTCATCCAGACCACATTGACCGCGATCAAGACCGCCGCGCTGGCTGGCCTGATGTTGTTGGGCCTCACCATTGGCCGGAACGCCGCAGCGATTGCCGCCAATCTCGGCGCGAACTTCTGGGCGGGCGGCGGCCTGACACTCGCCGTGCTCCCGGTGGTCGGCGCCGCGATGGTCGGCTCGCTGTTCTCGATGGACGCGTGGAACAACGTGGGATTCGCCTCGGGCGAGCTCAAGAATCCCGAAAGGGACATCCCCTTCGCCATGGCGGCCGGCGTCATCACGGTGACCACGCTCTACGTCCTCGCGAACGTCGCGTATCTGGTCGTCTTACCGCAGGACGCGATTGCCCATGCGCCGCAGGACCGCGTCGGCACCGCCGCACTGCAAGCGATGTTCGGGGCGCCAGGCCTGTACATCATGGCCGTGGCGATCATGATCTCGACATTCGGGTGCAACAACGGCCTGATTCTGTCCGGCGCGCGCGTGTACTACGCAATGGCGCAGGACAACCTCTTCTTCAAGTCCGCGGCAAACTTGCATCCGACGTTCAAGACGCCGGCGCTCGCGCTCGTCGTGCAGGGCATTTGGACCTGCGTGCTGTGTCTCTCTGGCACGTACGGCCAGTTGCTCAATTTCGTGATTTTCGCCGCCGTCGTCTTTTACACGGTGACGGCAATCGGAATCTTCCGCCTGCGCCAAAAGCGGCCCGATCTCCCCCGTCCGGTGAAGGCGCCAGGCTACCCGATCCTGCCGGCGCTCTATGTCCTGTTGACTGGCTTGATCGCAGTCGACCTGCTCGTGCAGGACTCGACGCGCACCTACGCATTTTTAGGGCTGATTCTGGTTCTGCTCGGAGTGCCCGTGTACTTCGCTTGGAGGCGCCTAGCCCCCAAATAGGTTTCGGGTTATCTTCGGGGTGTATGGACGGTCGCAAGACCCCGGCAAAACCGCCCAAAACACCGTCTTGCCCCGACTGTGGGGCGAAAACCGCTCTGCAGTCCGGCTGCCTCGTGTGCCTGCAGTGCGGCTGGGCACGGTGTGGCTAAGCAGCTGCCCCTTCTTCCGACCGACCGGCCGTCAAGCCGTCCGCCCGTCCTTCTCGATGAGCGGCTTCGAGGCACCAGGTTCGTTTCGTTAACGGCCAAGCGGGTGCTCAACCCGCCCTCCGCGACCGGCATGGATTACTGGTCGCTCAATCCCTATGTCGGGTGCGAGTTCGGGTGCAGCTACTGCTACGCGCGCTACACGCATCGGTACGTGGTCGAGCGCGCGCACGACGCCGGCAAGCTCACCGACGCCGAGTTCGCCGATTACCGCGGCGCACACGGTTGGGAGGCGTTCGAAACGCGGATCTTCGTGAAGGAACAGCTGGTCGGCGCGCTCGACGCCGATCTCAAGCATGTGCCACTCGGCGACTGCATCGTGATCGGCACGGCCACGGATCCCTACCAGCCCGCTGAGCGCCGCTTTCGGATCACACGCGCGGTGCTGCAGCGCCTGACGCGCTGTGAAGGGCTGTCCTTCGGCATCATCACCAAGAGCCCGCTGATCGCGCGCGACTGCGATCTGCTCGTCCGACTGCAGGAGCGGAACGAGCTCCAGGTTCACGTCTCGCTCATCACGCACGACGCTGCACTTGCCCGAAAACTCGAAGCGCGCTCCCCCGTTCCCGCGGCACGCATCCGCGCGCTGCGCAAGCTCGTGGATGCAGGTGTAAACGCTGGGCTGATCATCGCGCCGGTCCTGCCAGGCATTACCGACGACGTCGTGCATCTCGACTCGCTGTTCGCCGCCGCCAAAGACGCCGGGGCGCGCTTCGTCCACGCGGGCGCGCTACGACTCTACGCCGCCGTCCGTGATCGCTTCCTGCCCGTGCTGGGAGAGCATTTTCCGGATCTGGTACCGCGCTATCAGCGCGCGTATGCGCGGCAAGCCGGCGCGCCAAAGGAGTACGCGAAGGCGCTGTCACGCCGCGTCGAGAAGCTGCGGCGCAAACATGGGTTCAAGAATGACACCGGGATGATCGAGCGCTACCGGCGGGCCAGGATGCCGGTCCAGGGTGAGCTGGAGCTGCGAGGCAGCCTGCCTTAGTTACGCGAGAGCAAGTGGAAGACGCGCGTCTGGCCGCACACGGGCGTCGCTGCGTCGTGAAAATAGCCGCGCGCAAACGCGTACATGAGCCCTACCGTATCGGCCTGGTCTTCGAGCACGAACCCCAGTCCACCATCCACATACGCGAGCGGCCGGATTCGCACACATCCTGTGTTGTCGACTCGCCAGAAGACAAGGCCGGCGGCATTGCGACGCGACGTGTCCGGATTGGAGAGACGTACGACGACGTCGCCAAATGTCCGTACCGGCGTGCCGCCGGCACTCGGACTCGGCGAGGCCAGATAGACCGCAGCCGAGCCACGCATCTCGAAGGTGCGCGCGGTAGTGACGGCCAGGCCAGGCGCAGTCCCCACGGTGTCCAACGTAGGGTTAGGGAGAGCGATCGTAACGTCCGCCACCGTGGGCGGGCAAACGGGAGCGGCCTTCCTGACGAGAAAGTAAGGCGCAAACGTGACGGCGGACTGATCGGCGCTGACGCCCGGCTTGAAGACCCAGTGGTAACAGGCGGGAAACGGAACCAACAGGCGAACCGGGAATCGCTTCGCGGTCACCACTTCTGCGGGCCATTCCATCCACTGCACGACCCCCGACTGCAGCTCGAGATCCGACTCGCAGGCGGCGAGCGCCGCAACAATCAGGATATAGTAGAGGGATCGCACGACGTTATCCCGGCGTCACGCGGTGGAAGACCCTCGTCTCCCCGCAGACCGGAACGGTCACGGTGAGGATGTAGCCGTTGACGAACGCTTGGGCGCGTAGAGACCCATGGGCCGCACCCGCGCGCAGTTCAAAGAGTCGCGCTCGACATTCACGTAACCGGCCGCGTTGCGCCGCGAAGTATCAGCGCCACTCGGCCGCACGACAACCTCACCAAACGTGCTAACCGGAAGATCCTGAGCCAGAGTCGAATACGCCACCGATAGGGTCGGAGCGCGAATTGCGTATGTGCGCGCAGATGCTGCGGCGAGACCGGGTGCTATCCCCGCGGTGTCGATCGCGAGCACGACGAGCAATGTCTGAGTACGCTCCGTCAGACATTCGATCTCGTGGTTGTCGATGAGGAAGTAGGGCGCGAAGGTGACGGCCGACTGATTTGCGGACGCTCCGGCACGAAACTGCGGGTTGAGCGCGCACACATTCCAAACCACAAGCCTAGTGCGGAACGGCTGACCGGCTTTGACTTCGGCCGGCCAATCCATCCACTGCACCGTCACAGGATCGACTTTGGCGCTGGGCTCGCATGCAGCGAGGAGACCGAGACACGAGGTCGCAAACACTGCAGGGCGCATAGACCTCCCCTTGAGGACCCTCCCGTATACCTACCCTACGATCCGGCGTCCGCGTCACCTTCCAGCCACTTGCGTGCCACTGCGCGAATCGTCCCCGGCGCGTTTCCCTCGGCGCGGTTGTTCGCCAGGATGAACGCTTCCACTCGCCGCCGCTGTGCTTCGCTCACCAGTCGCACCAAATCCTGACGCAAATCCGGGAGCGGCTCCTGCACCCGGTCGTACGGCTGGAACTGCTTGACTGCATCGGCATAGCGGCGTCCAGGCTTGAGCAACGCGCGGGCGACCGTAAAGCTGGTCGGGAGTGTCCAGCCGAGTTCTATCTGCTCGCCAATCGCCGGCATGTCGGTCCAGGAGTTGAACACGTGCGCGACGCCGTGGCGCTTCAGCACCTCGCCATGGACAGGCGTGAGCAGATTGCAGCGGATCCGGCAGGTCCTTGCCGCGCATCGCTTGAAACTCGAACACGAAGCACCTGGCATGATCGCGAAACACTTTGGCGTATGGCCCCAGCATGCTGTCCTTGAATAGTGCCGCGCTCAGAAAGTCCGGATTGCTCCCGGCGAGACCGGGCTGCGGCGCTTCCTGGCCGAGTCGCTTGGCGGTGATGCGGTCCCAGACCTTGCTGACGCACGGGAAGCCCGGTGGCAGCGCCTGCGCGTAAGACTCGAGCTCCGCCTCCGATGGCGGATCGTAGAACGCACTGTCGATCCCGACGGTGCGAAACAGTGGATAGCGCGCGTACTCCTCGAGCCGCTTGGCCGGCTGCGGACCGTGATAGCGGCGGTGGTAAACGTCGCCGAACCAGCCGTCATAGGTCCAGGTGGACGTGCCGAAGCGGATATTGGGAGGGATGCCCCGAGCCAGCTCGACGACTTCGCGACTCGTCGGCGGAAGCGCGTCGATTCCGAATAGATCCTGTTGTGTCACGAAGGCTGAATCTATTCGGGCACGCGCAACGCGTAGAAGCCAGGCCCTGGACTGGTCGGGTCCACCGATCCGACGAAAACCACTCCATCATGGTAGGTGGCGCCGGTATTGAAAACGGGTTGACCCCATCTCTCTCCGCCGTAGCGCCAACGCAGCTCGCCGCTCGAGGCGAATGCGTAGATCACCGCCGATGAGATGAGCGCGGTACCCTTGGCGCGCGTGATCGGCGTCAGAATCGTCCCGATGGGCCCCCAGCTCCACCGCAGTTTACCCGTCGCGAGATCCAGTCCTTCGGCGCCATCCACGCCGGTCACTACGGTACTGTCGAGAATGACCGCGCCCGCAGTGTACGCATTGTCAACGCCGCGGTAAGCCCACAAAAGCCGGCCCGATCTGCTGTCGAGGCCATACACGTTGCGGTTGTAGCATGCAATCACGAAGACCGTGTCGCGTAGGGCGGGTGGGCCAATCGATCCCGACTTTCCGAGCTGGGGATCAGTAATGGGAAAGCGCCACAGCACGTTGCCGGTCGCCGCATCGACAGCCATGGCGTGTGCGGCATTGACGACGCTGCCCGCCGGCTTCGTGGACAAATAGACGATTCCATCGCTGGCGACGGGCCGCCAGACTTGCTCCGTGCCCGGCTGTATTCCGACATCCACCCGCCACTGCATCTGGCCCGTGCGGGCGTCGATCGAGTAGAGATACCATGCGCCCGTGTAGATATGTCCGTCTGCGACGGACACCTCACTCCAACCGGGATAGTCGTCCGGTGTCTCGAATTCCCAGCGGATCTCGCCCGTCTTACGGTCCAGCGCGAATAGGTCCCAGGCAGGGACAATCAGGAGATCGCCGGCAGCGACGATGTTAGCGTGAGGCATGCCGTAGAATGACTGACCTGGCGTCGTCGGAATCCGTCGCTCCCACCGCAACGCCCCCGTTTTCGCGTCCAGCGCTACGACGCGCATGTCGAATTCAGTAGTGAAAACCGCCAACTCAGAGTCCGCGTACGGTCGAGCTGCCGCACCAGCTAAGTCTTTGTGAAACCAGAGGATCTGGCGATCGGCCGAAGGACCGGCTGACTCATGACAATCGCCAGCCAGCGTGAGAACAACGACACAAAGCAGCGCGGCGACGCGCATACCTCTTACTACACCCATCGCTTGCGGCTCTCCCAGGCTTCGGGATATATTCGGGTCCCCTTGGGACTTTTGCCAATGTCACGACGTCCTACGAGCTCGCTCGCTGCCTGTGTCTGGATTCCCCTCTTCCCGCTGCGCTGTGAAGAGGCTCGGCATGAGGGACTGGCCGCCTACCCCACAGCGCTGCTCGCACCCGACACCACGCGCAAGCTCTGGCAAGTCTCATCGCTCGCCCGCCATGTGGGGGTGAAGCCGGGCATGACGGTGAGCCAGGCAATCGGACTTTGTCCCACGCTGCGTCTCATCGAACCCGACCCCATTCACTACGACGAGCGCTTCGCGCATCTGCTTTCGGCGCTGAGCGAAGTCAGTCCGGTGGTCGAGCCAGGCGAGCTGGGGTTGGCGTACGTGGGCGCTGATGGCTTGGAGGGGATTTACGGTTCACCGCTAACGATCATCGAAGCGATTCGTCAGTCCGTCCGGCCATCTGATCGTTCCACTGTTCGACTGGGTTGGGGAGTGGGAAAATTCACCGCTTGGGTCGCGGCCAGCCGCGCCAAGCCGAGCGAAGCGATTGTTGTGCCAGCCGGTGCAGAACAGAAGTTTCTCGCTCCCCAACCCATCGCCGTGCTGCCGCTCGACAGCGATACACATCGCCGGCTCCGTCAGCTCGGCGTCCGCACCCTCGGTGCACTCTCCGCGCTTCCCGAAGCGGCGGTCACCGCGCAGTTCGGCGACGTCGGAAGACGATTGTGGCGCCTCGCCGCCGGCCGCGTCGCGGAGCCAGTCGAAGGCCGCGTCACACCCGAGCCGATCGTCGCCGCGCTCACCTTCTTCACACCGGTCGGCGAGCGCGAGCTGCTCGTGCATTCGGTCGAGCAGCTGATCGCGCGCGCCCTCAAACATCCCCGTCGCATCGGCTGGCGCGTGCAGGCGGTGCGGCTGCGTGCCGATCTCGAGCACATGGCGAACGGCGGCGGATCGTGGCTCGCCGACATTCTGCTCAAGGACCCGACGGCGGACGGCGATCGCATTGCGGCGCCGTTGAAAGTCCGGCTCGAGCAGTCGCCGCCCACCGGCGCCGTCGAGCGACTCGTGCTCGAGTTCACCGCGTTCGCTCCGGGCACGACCGAGCTGCAGCTGTTCGCGCGCGATGCCCAGGCTGCCGCCCGCGCGGGACAGCAGCGGGCGTTGCAGAGCGCCGCGCGCGAGATCCGGATGCGCGTGAAGCGTTCTCCTCTCTATCACATCGTCGAGGTCCAGCCATGGTCACGTCTTCCCGAACGCCGTTACGCACTGATCGACTACGAGCCGTAAACGAGCCGAAACCGGTGGCATTGGAGTGGGACGAGTCCGGCGCTCTCACGGTCGTCAAAGCGACCGGAGAAGCGAGCGGCAAGGTCGAAGCCATTCTCGAATCGTGGCGCATCGATGACGAATGGTGGCGCCAGACGATTTCACGCAACTACATGGAAGTGATGCTGGAGGGCGGAAAGCGCATGGTGCTGTTTCAGGATCTGATCACCGGCCAATGGTTCGCGCAGATGCCCTGATGTACGCGGAGCTGCATTGCCATTCAGCTTACTCCTTCCTCGACGGAGCGTCGCCACCCGATGAAATCCTCGCCGCCGCGCATAGCCTCGGCTATCCTGCCCTGGCCCTCACCGACCGCAACGGTATCTACGGCTCGCTGGCGTTCGCCCACGCCGCGCAGCCGCTCGGTATCCAGGCGATCACGGGTGCGGAGGTCACGCTCTCGGACGGCTGCCATCTGATCCTGCTCGCCGAAACCGCGAAAGGGTACACGAATCTCTGCCGGCTGCTCACGGAGGCACACCTCGGTGCGGAGCGTCTCGACCCACGCTTGCCGCTCGCGCAGATCGAAGAACGGCACGAAGGGCTGATCATGCTTTCAGGATCGCGGCGCGACGGATTGCTGTCGCGAACGCTGCAGACTGAAGGCCTCCGTGCGGCCTCTAAACTCGCCGAGCGCTGCCGCGGGGCATTGGGGCCTGACAGGTTTTTCGTCGAAATCCAGAGAAACAGGGTGCGCGGTGATCTCGCCCAGACTCGAGCGCTGATTGATCTGGCTGGCAGCGTGCAACTTGCGGTCGTGGCGACGGGCAACGTGTACTACCACAAACGCGAGCTGCACCAGCTGCATGATGTGATGGTTGCCATCCGGCATCGCACCACGCTCGATGGCTCGCATCGGGTGCGAAATCCGAACAGCGATTTTTACTTGCGGCCACTGGACGAAGTCGTGGCGCTGTTCAGTGACTGTCCGGATGCTGTCGCCACGACACTGGCCATTGCCGAGCGCTGCAAGGCCTTCGATCTCACCCGCGACCTAGGCTACATCTTCCCCGACTTCCGCGGGGCCGATCGCGCGCCCGCGCCGCAGGCTCTCGCCGAGCTGTGCAATGCCCGACTGCAGGAGCGCTACCCGCCCGGCTCACTCTACCACGCGCAAGCGGTGCGCCGGCTCGCTGAAGAGTTGCAGCTCATCGAGCACCACAAGCTCATCGGCTTTTTTCTCGTCTATCACGATCTCTTCGACCTGGCGCGCGAAGTTGCCGCCGACATTCGCCGTGGCTCGCGTCGCGCGATGGGCAATCTCCTGCCCGGGCGGGGGCGTGGATCGTCCGTCTCTTCGATCGTGTGTTACCTCCTCGGCCTGTCGCACATCGATCCGATCGCCAACAAGCTCTTCCTCGGCCGCTTTCTCAACGAGACGCTCGCATCGGTCCCGGACATCGACCTCGATTTCCCGCGCGAGATCCGCGAGGAGCTGATCCGTCGCGTCTACACCCGCTACGGCCCGGAGCACGTGGGACTGGTGTGCTCATTTCCCACCTATCGGTTGCGGTCGGCGGTCCGCGAAATCGGCAAGGCACTCGACTTGCCGCTCGGCGAAATCGAGCTGGTCGCCAAGCTCGCCGATGGTCGCGCCGACGATCTGCCGGACGAGATGGACACCCTGCCGGGATTTCAGGGACGCAAAGATGCGCCGCTCTGGAAGGAGCTGTGCCAGCTCGGGCAGGACATTCGCGGACTCCCGCGCCATGTGTCGCAACATCCAGGTGGCATGATCATTTCCTCACGCCCGCTGATCGAGCTGGTGCCGCTCGAGCGCGCCGCGATGGAAGACCGCATCGTCTGCCAATGGGATAAGGATTCATGCGACGACGCGCGATTCATCAAAATTGACTTCCTCGCCCTCGGCATGTTGTCGCTGGTGGAAGAATGCGTCGAGCTGATCGCGCGCCGGACAGGAACGGCGCCCGATCTCTCGCGCATCGATTTCGAGGACCCCGCGATCTATGACCGCATCTGCGCCGGCGACACGATCGGCTTGTTCCAGATCGAGAGTCGCGCGCAGATCCAGATGATCCGGCGCAGCCGGCCACGCAACCTCGAAGATCTCGCTGTCGAAGTCGCCATCGTCAGGCCGGGCCCGATCGTCGGCGGCGCGGTGAATCCGTATGTGCGCCGGCGCGAAGCGCAGCGGCGCGCGCACGCGGCCGGCCGGCCGTACGAGCCGCCCGTGGATCACCCGCTGCTCCGCGAGTGCCTCGCAGAAACGCTCGGTGTCATTCTGTATCAGGATCAGGTGTTGCAGGTCTGCAAGGCACTCGCGGGATTCACGACCGGGCAATCCGAGGCGCTGCGTCGCGCGATGAGCCGGCGCCGCTCGCACGATCTCATCGCCGGCTTCTGGGAGGAATTTCGTGCCGGTGCTCTCGCCCGCGGCGTCCCCGAAGCCACAGCTGAGAAGGTCTTCGCCCAGGTGACCGCGTTCAGTGAGTTCGGATTCCCCAAATCGCACGCCGCCGCGTTTGGCCTGCTCGCCTACCAGTCGGCATGGCTCCGGCACTATTACCCGGTCGAATACTACGTCGCGCTCTTCAATAATCAGCCGATGGGCTTCTACTCGCTCGACGCCCTGGGGCGCGATGCCATGCGCAATGGCATCGCGCTGCGGCTGCCGGATATCAATGAGAGCGATGTGTGGTGCACGGCGGAGGGAGCAGGGAGCGGGGAGCGGGGAGCGGTACGAATTGGACTGGGGTTCGTGCGCTACTGGAGTGAAGCAACCGCGACCGCTACCGTTGCAGAGCGCGAGCAGCATGGCCCATTCAAGAGCGTAGGCGATTTCATCCGGCGTGCGCCGCCCAAGCTCAAACGCTTGGGCGTCGAAGCGCTTATGTGGGTCGGCGGGTGCGATGCCTTCGGCTTGACGCGGCGCGAGCTGCTCTGGCAGGTCGGTCTCTGGCTCCCGCCCAAAGCGTCGCGCTCGGCGGACGGCCGGGGCCGCCGGCAGCTCGAGCTGGCGCTGAACCATCCCCATGAGCAGCTGGCGTTTGGCGGCCTTGCGCCCCACGAGCGCCTGCTCGCCGAGTATGCCACGCTCGGATTCTCCGCCAGCGGGCATCCTCTGTCTTTGGTACGCAATGCCTTACCACCAGGGCTCACGCTCAATCGCGATCTGGACGACCTGAAAGCCGGCGTGAAATGTCAGGTTGCCGGGCTCGTCGTCGCCCGCCAGCGACCCGAGACCGCCAAGGGCATTGTCTTCCTCCTGGTCGAAGATGAAACGGGAATGACCAACGTGATCGTGCGAACCGACGTCTACGATCGCTATCGCGCAGCGGTGCGCGGCGAGCCTTTCGTGCTGGTCAGCGGCAAATTGGCCAAAGATGATGGAACGGTGAACGTGTTGGCGGAGAGAGTGGAAGGATTGAAGCTTCATGGGACGAGTGACGCGGGACGGGGAACGGGTGATTTTAACGATAACCCCTCCCACGTCCCCCGTCCCGCCTCCCCATTCTCTTTCTTGCGAGCCATGCGCCGCGTCGCACCCGATTCGAAGGATTGGGGATGAGCGCTCGAGCACCCTGCACCCTGGGCTTTCGCGTGAAGTCGGGCTGGGCGGCTGCCGTACTGATCGACAACTTCCCTCCCACCGTCCTGGACAGCCGCGTCGTCGTGCTGGCGGATCCCGACGTGCCCGAGGCTCGACAACCGTATCACGCCGGCTTCGGGACTGCAGAGACCGACGCGGCCAAGGTGACCAGCTTGGTGCGAGGTATCGAGCGTTTTTCGAGTCGGACTGTGGCGGGGTTGCTCGCCGATTACCGAGCGCGGCACCACGTCCGCGATGCCGGCGTCGTCGTTTCGTCGTTGACGGATCCCGCGAGCATCGCCAACCAGCATATGCGAGCCCACGCGTCGGAGGGGCGACTATTTCGCACCGTTCTCGTCGCCGCGCTAGAGCAGTGCGGTGTGACCGTTCGCGTCATTCTGGAGCGCGAGGTCTACGAGCTGCTGGGCAAAGCCCTGCGGCGCTCTCCAAGCGAGGCGAAGCACAAGGTCGCCGCGCTGGGTGAGGGTGTCGGCCGGTGGCGCGCCGAACAAAAGGTCGCGGCCGCGGCAGCCTGGCTGATCAGGTAATGGCGTTTTGAGGCCGGGCGTCGCATCCTGTAGACATGCGAATCATTTTGTGCTGCCTGCTGGTTGTCGCCTGCGGCGGAACGCCCGGTCCCGAGAAAACCGCGCCCGCGCCGCCTGCGGCTCCCATGCGCGTCTTCGATCACACGCTGCACGCGACGACGTTCAATGGCACGCGACTGACCTACCGGGTGACCGGCGACAGCGGCGCTCCGCCGGTGGTATTCATCCATGGCTCGCTGGGAGATCTGAATTCGTGGGCGGGCCAGGAGAACCTCTTCGCGCAGCGCTATCGCGTGCTGGTGTACAGCAGGCGCTACCATCCGCCGAATCCCACGCTGGAAGACAATCAGACCTACTCGCCGAAGCTGCACTCCGAAGATCTCGCGGCTATGCTGCTGACGCTCGATCTCGCGCCGGCGCAGATCATCGGCTCATCCTACGGCGCATACACCGCGCTCCAGCTGACCCGCGACCATCCCCAGCTCGTGCGTGGGCTCGTGCTCGCCGAGCCTCCGGTCGTTTCGCTGCTCACCGGGTCCGAGTCGGGAGACTCCGCCCGACGGGCGTTCTACACGTATGGCCTCGATCCGGCGCGTGCCGCCTTCGCGCGCGGGGACTCGGTCGCTGGCGTTCGCCTCTTCTACGACGTCACATCAGGACGTGGCGCGTTCGATCACCTCCCCGCCGTCGCGCGCGCCAATCTGCTGGCGCACGCCTTCGAACTGCGTCGTGAGATGCTGGCCGAGCGTGCTGACTACTACCCGCCCATCACCTGCGCAGAGCTGCGCCATATCACGACACCCGTGCTGCTGGTTCGCGGCGAGAAGAGTCCGCGGATGTTCCAGCTGATCAGCGACGAGCTGGCGCGCTGCTTGCAGAACGACACCACGGTCATCATTCCTGGTGCCGGTCACCCACCGAATGCAACCAACCCCGCCTACTACAATCTGGTCGTGTTACGCTATCTCGCGTCTCACTAGCACTCGTTGCCACCGCAGCCGCGCACTCCCTGGCGGCGCAGAGTCGTAGCACGGAGTTGCTTGCAGCGGCCCGCGCGCACATCGCGAGCCGGCAATGGGACAGCGCCGACGTCGCACTCTCGGAGGCACTGGACGCCGCACCGTACATCATGGATAGCGCGTGGGCATACGTCTGGCGGGGCGTGCTCGAATACCAGCGCGGCAACCGCCAGCTCGCCCGGCTGAGTTTCCGGCGGGCCCTGGCGCTCTATCCCGATCCGGGGATCCGTGGACTCGACACGATCTCGCCCGGCCTGGCGAATCTGTTTGACACCGAATTCCGCGCGACGCGCACTTTCCGGCGCTGGGATCTCGATCAGCCCGTACGATGGCTTGCCTCACCGCAACTCGCCTACCCGCGTGAGCTGCGCCCCCGTCGTGTATCGGGCCCCGCTCTCGTCCGCGTGATCGTCGATACGCTCGGACATGTGGACGAGCGCAACATCGAAATTCTGGAAATCCCCGACCCCGCCTTCACGACGCCGTTGAAACAGATGATGACGGCGGTCATGTTCAGCCCGGCGCGCATCGCCGGGAAACCGGTGCGCAGTTTGGTCTCTTATCGCCTCGATCTCACTCCACCTGCGCCGCGGGATCCGGTCCGGCTCATCGACCTCGCCCGGACCTGGGTGCGGGCCGGAGAACCGGACAGCGGCCTGGCACTGGTCGAAGAAGCGCTCGATCCAGCAAACAATGCGACAGCCGCGGTGCGGGTCTATGCCGAGCTGGCGCGGGGGATCGCATGGAAAGCCAAGCACGACTCGGCGCGCGCCGTTGCATCGTTCGAACAGGGTCTCGACCACTATGACAAGCTGGCCGCAGAGGGCGTGGTCTTCGCTCCCTTCCTCCGCAGTCTGGCCGACTCGATCCGCTTGACAGCCAGGCGAGAATGAAGACATGAGCACGCAACTGGCGACCTTGGCGGGCGGCTGCTTCTGGTGTCTCGAGGCGGTTTTCGAGCAGCTGCGCGGCGTGAAGAAGGTCATGTCCGGCTATGCGGGCGGGCACGTCCCCGACCCGAGCTATCAGGCGGTGTGTACCGGAACCACCGGGCACGCCGAGGTTGTGCAGGTCACGTTCGACCCGGATGAGATCTCGTTCCGGGATCTACTGGGGGTGTTCTTCACCCTCCATGATCCGACGACGCTCGACCGCCAGGGCGGCGACGTCGGGACGCAATATCGGTCGGCGATCTTCTACCACGATGACGAGCAGCGCCGCACCGCCGAGGAAGTTGTGGGCGAGCTGGAGGCGGAGCACGTGTTCGACGAATCGATCGTCACGCGGATCGAGCCGCTCAAGGCGTTCTATCCGGCTGAGGAGTACCACCGCGAGTACTACAGAAGGAATCCCAACCAACCCTACTGCCGCGCCGTCATCGCGCCCAAAGTCGCAAAGCTGCGCAGCAAGTATCTCGAAAAGCTGAAGGCCTAGCCGGCGGCCTTGCTCTTGCCGAGATAGGTGCGCACCAGCGGCGCCGGCCGGCGCCGGAGCAGCGCGCCGCGCAGCATATCGCGCTCCTCGGCTGGGACGTCCACGAGGAACCGCTCCTTGCCCTCCCCTTCTTTCACCACGATCGGCACCCCATCCCTGTAGAGCACGCGGTTCGAAGTTATCGCGGCAACGGCTTCGCCCGGTGTAAGAATCCCGACGAGGTTCAACGGATCCGCACCGCTGACTGCGGTCAGCTCATCGGCTCCCTGCTCCCTGCGCGTGCTGCGGAGCAATCCGATTGCCTCCGCCAAGGCGTACTGCTCCCCCGAGAACCCGCCTACGAACCGGCCGCCACGGATCTCGCCGCGCGCCTCGAGCCGTCGGTAGACCCGCAGGATGTCGCGCCATGGCGCGAGCAGCGTCTCGCGCTGCACGAGACGCCGGAATACGACCCCGTAGCGGCGCAACAGCTGCCAGGCGATCGCTTCGGCGATTTGTTCGTCGGGAATCGGCGGCCGTGCGTGCGTGCGAGCCCACCGCCCCGCCGTCTCGACGCCGAACGGCGCGATGCGGCCACGACGCCGGTAACCGCCACCCAGGGGACGCCGCCGATCCGAAGGCACGAGCAGGGCGCGCAGTCCGGCAAAGCTGTCCGAAGACACGAGGCCCCAGGCGACCAACTCGGCGAGTCCCTTCTCCACTTCCGTCCGCAGCAGGCCGGTCGCGTTCACGAGATCGCCGAAGAACAGCGCGCCGCGCGACTCGAATGCCGCCAGCAAGGCCTTGGCGGTTGAAGAAAGCGGAAGCGTCGTCACATCGACTTCGGGAAGACCAGCCCGCCAGATCTCTCCCCGGTCGCGCCGGAACACCGCGATCGGCGTGCTCTTTACGGGACCGACCTTGCGATTCCGCATTCCGACTTCCGCATTCCGAATCGCGTTCAGCCGCCCCCAGGCGATCTCGCCCGAGAGGCACAACCCGTCGAGCCAGAGTGGATCGTAGTCGGTCAGCCGCGCCGGCAGCACCTCGGATTCCCACGCCCCAGCCGCCAACTCGTAGCCGTCGAGCAGATCGAGAACGGCGGCCAGTCCCTCGGGGCCTTCCGCACGAGAACCCGTCGCGACCCGCTGCCACTTGAAGAGGAAGCGCAGGAAGTCCGCCGCGGTGACCGGCTCGATCTCTTTGCGCAGCCGGTCGAGCGTGTACCGATGAATCCGCGCGAGCAGGCGCCGCTCGCACCATTCGATCCCCTCCACGCCAGAAGAGAAGCGCCCGCGCAGCGCGAACCCTTCGTGCTCGAGGGCTGCCAGCGCGAAGTCCACGTCCGCGATGGCAAGGCCCAGTGCCTCACTGATGTCGTTGGCCGTCGTCGGCCCGACGACTTCGAGCCGTCCCCGAACCACCTCGCGAATCGCATCTTCTCTGCTCCACACCTTGGCCGCTTCGCGCTCTGGTGGCACGACCGCGGGCTCGTGGCGGGCACCCGGGAATGCCGCCTGGACCATCGGCAGTCGCTCCGTCGCCGCCCACAGCCGCTCGTCAACCGTGGTCACCCGGCCGGCGCGCGCCAGCTCTTCGTACTTGTCGTTCCACGACGCGTGCGTGCCTGCCTCGACGCTTGGTACCGCGCCCATGATCAGCAGCGCGTCGTGCAGCTCGTCTCCGGTTTCGGGATCGGGCCATGCCTGCTCCCGTACGAGATCGATGGCGGACTGGTCCAGCTTGCCGAATTCCTCGGCCGTCTTCACATCGAGGCCGCGACGCGTGATGACCGCCTGCGTCCGGCGCTCCTCGAGTGGCGCATCATCGAGGAAGGCATAGGGCCGCGCGTTCAGAACCTCGTGACAGAGTGGGGACGGTTCGGTCGTGTCACGCGCGATCAGCGTGAACTGGCCTGCGTCCATGCCTTCGAGCACGCGTTTGAGGCCTGGAAAATCCATGGCCTCAAGCAGGCAGTCGGCGATCGTCTGATTGACCAGCGGGTGATCGGGAATCTCCCGGTCACCGACGAGGTTTTCCGGGCACGCGAGCTGATCCGGGAAGACAGCAGCAACCAGGTCTTCCGCCTCCATGCGCTGCAGCGGCGTGGGCACTTTTCGCCCACCGCGGAACCGGAGCACCGCCAGGGCGCGCGTCGCGTTCCAGCGCCACCGCGTGCCGAACACGGGCGCATCGAGCATCGCCTGCACCAGCAAATGCTCGGCGGTCGCTGGCTTCAAGTACTGGAAGACATCCTCGAGCGGGAAACTGTGCTGCGGTCCGAGGGACAGGATGATGGCGTCTTCGGTTGCCGCCGCCTGCAGCTCGAAGTTGAAGCTGCGACAGAAGCGCTTGCGCAGCGCGAGGCCCCAGGCCCGGTTGATCCGGCTGCCGAACGGCGCGTGCAGTACCAGCTGCATTCCGCCCGCCTCGTCGAAGAACCGCTCCAGGACCAGGCATTTCTGCGTGGGGATCGTGCCGAGAATGACGCGGGTCGCGCCCAGATACTCGACGACCGTGCGCGCGCCCGCTTCGTTCATGCCGATCGTGTCGACCAGCCATTGGATCGCGGCGGGCGGGTCGTCCAGGCGGTCCGCGATGTCCTGCCGCAGCCGCGACACTTCTTCCGATAGTTCGTTCGTGCGCCCCGGCGCTTCGCCGAGCCAGAACGGCAGCGTCGGCGGCTGGCCTTTGGCGTCGGCCACACGCACCTGGCCTGATTCGACCTTGACGATCTGGTAGGACGTGTTGCCGAGCTGGAAGATGTCGCCGGGCGAGCTCTCGATCGCGAAGTCCTCATTAAGCGTCCCGACGAACGTCTCCGTGGGCTCGAGGATCACGCGATAATCACCGAGATCGGGAATGGCGCCGCCGGATGTGATCGCGGCGATGCGCGCCCCGCGCCGGCCCTTCAGTTTCTTGTTGATGCCATCATAGTGGATGTGCGCGCTGCGCCGCCCCCGCCGCGTCGTGAACCCCTCGGCGAGCATCTGCACGACATCGTCGAATTCCTTGCGCGTCAGATCACGGTAGGGATAGGCCGAGCGCACGCGCTCGTAGAGCGCGTCTTCGTCCCATTCTTCTCCGGCGGCGGCCGCGACGATCTGTTGGGCCAGAATGTCGAGCGGTTTGTCGGGAATGATCAAGCGGTCGAGGCGCCCCTCGCGCGTCGCGCGCACCAGGGCCGCGCATTCGATCAGCTCATCTCTGGAGAGCGCGAAGATGCGTCCCTTGGGAATCGCGCCGAGCCGGTGACCTGCCCGGCCGACGCGCTGCAGCAGCGTCGCAATGGAGCGCGTCGACCCCACTTGAATCACGAGGTCGACGCTGCCGATATCGATCCCCAGCTCGAGCGATGCGGTCGCGACCAGCGCCTGCAGCTCGCCGCGCTTGAGCCGCTCCTCCGCCTCGAGCCGCTTCTCGCGCGACAAGCTGCCGTGATGGCTGGTGACCCGATCGGCGCCGAGGCGCTCGGAGAGATGCATTGTGAGCCGCTCGCACAAACGGCGTGTGTTCACGAACACCAGCGTCGTCTTGTGCTGCGTGATCAGCTCGGCAATCCGCGCGTTCACCTCTTCCCACACGTCCGCCGACATCACGGCCTCGAGCGGCGAGGACGGGATCTCGAGCGCGAGGTCCAGCGTGCGGATGTGGCCCGCGTCCACGATCGTGGGCAACGGTTGGCCGGTTCCGACCAGGAATTGCGCGATCTCTTCGATCGGCCGCTGCGTAGCCGAGAGGCCGATGCGTTGCGGTCGCTTCCCGATCAGCGCATCGAGCCGCGCCAGCGAGAGCGTGAGGTGGCTGCCGCGCTTGTCGCGTGCCACCGCATGGATCTCGTCGACGATCACCGTTCGGACCGAGCGCAACATCTCGCGCGCGCGCTCGGACGTGAGGATCAGATAAAGCGATTCCGGCGTGGTGACGAGGATGTGCGGCGGCCGCTTGAGCATCGCCTGCCGCTCCGACTGCGGCGTATCACCCGTGCGCAGCAGCGTCCGCACCGCGACGTCGGGCAGCCCCTGCTCCGCCAGAGTCCTGCGGATCTCGGCCAATGGCTCAGACAGGTTTTTCTGGACGTCGTTGGAGAGTGCCTTCAGCGGAGAGACGTACACGACCTGCGTCTCATCTCGCAGCTCGCCCCCCCCGTTCAGTCCCTGCCGCACCAGCCCGTCGATCGCCGACAGGAACGCCGCAAACGTCTTACCGGAGCCGGTCGGCGCGGCGATAAGCACGTCCGCGCCGTTGTGTATGACCGGCCAGGCACGTCGCTGCGGCTCGGTCGGCTCAACGAAGCGATTCGAAAACCATCTTTCGATGACGGAGTGGAAACGGGACAGCGGCATAGAACCCGAAATATACCCGAAACTTCGCTAGAGGAGAACCTCGTTCAAGCTGGTGCCGCGCAAGGCGACGATCCGTTCAATCGTCTCTCCGATCTTGTTGTTCGGCGTCGACGCCCCCGCCGTAACTCCGATCGTCAGAGGACCCTGTGGCAGCCACCGCTCGCGTCGCTCTTCGCTGGAATGGATGCCGACCGGCCGGTAGCGGATGCTGCCGTCTTCACCAGCGATGCAGGCGGCATCCTCGATGTGATACGTCGTCACCTTCTCGTTGCAGATCGCCGCGAGATGGGTCGTGTTGCTCGAATTGTATCCGCCGATCACAACCATCAGGTCGAGCGGCTCCGCGATCAGCTTTAGCACCGCGTCCTGCCGCTCCTGCGTCGCCGAACAGATCGTGTCGAACGTTCGGAAATGTTCGCCGAGCGCCTCGGCGCCCCACCGCCGCGCCATGCTCTTGCCGACTTCGCCCGCGATCGCCAGCGACTCGCCCGAAAGCATGGTTGTCTGATTCGCGACGCCGACGCGCTGCAGGTCGCGGTCCGGATCGAACCCCGGGGACATCTTACCCTGGAACTGCTGGAGGAACTCCTCCGCCCTCCCCCTTCCCTCTATGTACTCGCAGACCACGCGTGCTTCGTTCATATCCCGCACGACGAGGTATTTGCCACCCGGGTACTTGTTGACCTGACTGGACGTTGCCTTCGTCTCTTCGTGGTAATTCTTGCCGTGAATCAGCGCGGTGTAACCGTCGCGGGCGTAGGCCTCGACGCGTTTCCAGACGTTCAGCACCGAGCCGCAGGTCGTATCGACCAGCACACACCCGATCGCGCGCAGGCGTTCGAAGTCCCGCACCGTCACGCCGAACGCGGGCAGGATCACCACATCGTTCGCGCTGACCGAGCTGAAATCGAACTCACCGTTCCCTGGCCGGTGCAGAAACTCGACGCCCATCGCAGCGAGCTTGTGATTCACGTGCGGATTGTGGATGATCTCGCCGACCAGAAACGTCCGCTTGCCGGGGAACTTGGTACGTGTTTCGTAGGCGTACTCGACGGCGCGGTCCACGCCGTAACAGAAGCCGAACTCCCGCGCCAGCCGGAACGTGAGGTCCCCGATCTCGAGCGCGTAGCCCGACGCGCGGATCGCATCGACCACCCGGCTGTGATAATCCGCCGTCAGCGCGCCTTCGATGGCGCCCTTGAGCCCGAATCCCTTGCGGAAATAGGTCTGTTCCACGGGCTCAATCTAACTGGACGCCGCGCCCGCCGCGGATCGCATCGAGCACGCGCTGCACCTGCCAGCCGTCGCGGAACGTAGCCGGTTCGCTCTGCGGGGCACTCCCGCGAATCACCTGCACCATCTCCCGCATCAGCCGCACGAACGAGCGCGCCCACATGTTGTTGGGTTTGGTCTGCTCCCAGAGATCGTCCGGCGCTGAGATGTCCTCGAGCGGACCGCCCGGCTTGCCGAGCTCGAGCTTCGTTTCCCCGCTGAGCACCAATGTCCCCTCGCTCCCGGTCACCTGGCCGTAGTGGCCCGGACCGTGGTGGGCCACCGTGCTCAAGGTGATGGTGGCGACAGCCCCGCTCCCCGTCTGTAGCACGCAGCTCGCGAAGTCGTCTGCGGTCACGGGACGGAGTGTACCCGATTCATCCTTGCGCTGCTTCACGAACGTCTCGACCAGTCCGGCAACATAGGTGATCTCGCTGCCCGTCCAAAACCGGCACAAATCGATGAGGTGCGACCCCACGGCACCGAGAATGCCGCCGCCCCGCGAATCGTCGGACCACCAGGTCCACGGCGCGTCGGACGCTTGCGGCCTGCCGTCTCCCCGGAGATACGGCTTCAATGACAGTTCGACGTGCCGAACCTCTCCGATCGCGTTGGAGCGCATCAGCTCGCGAGCCCGCCGCCGGTTCGGCTCGTAGCGGAGCTCGTGGTCGATCCACGCAAGCCTGTCGGGACGCTGTTCGGATGCTGTTACCATCTGCGCCGCTTCGAACGCATCCAGCGCCATCGGCTTCTCGCACAACACGTGCTTTCCCGCCTCGAGCGCCGCGATTGCGTAGCGCGCGTGCGAATCCGGGGTGGACGAGACCACGACGAGGTCCACATCCGCCGAGCGTGCTAACTCCGTTCCGTCACCGAAGACCTGCAGCCCGAATTCGCGGGCGACTGCTTCAGCGTTTGCGCGATGCCCGCTCGCGATCGCGGTGGCCTTCGCACCCGGTACGAACGCGAGGGCCGGGATTTGCACCCGCCGCGCGAATCCGGACCCGACGAATCCGATACGAATGTCGTTCGATGGACTCATGGCTTGGTATAGGCGCAGGACACACTGTCGGACGGCAATGGCAGCGGGACATCATGGTACTCGATGCGTGTGGGCGTGCGGATCGCGTTCTCGATCCCCGATCCCTGGATCTGCCCACCGATCGTCGCACCTTCCCGTCGGACTTGGACGGAGCCGGTATCGAAAAAGAATGCGTGCCCAACGTCTCTGAGTAGATACCGCACCGCGACCATCGCGCCAGGCGTGGTTGTATCACCCGGTATGACGATCGGGTAGCTCGCTGTGACCAGACTGTCGCGATAGTGCAGGCGCATCAGCACGCCACTGCCCTCGGGACTCACGGCCTCGAGCAGGACCGATCGGCCACCGGAACACCGGTGCGTCGCGGCTGGAAGCGAGAACCGAATCGTGTCTCGCGGCGGAAACGCGACAACCGCATCGACGGCGAGGGGCTCGCTGGAAGCGCCGTCGCAACAGGTCAGGAGCAGAAGCAGGGCAGGGAAGGCTCTTAGCGGGGTGATGGCGCGACTCCGAGAGATTTGCGCGCTGCGTCGGGGCTGAGCGTATGCGGGGCGAGCGACGCGATTAACCCAGCCGGCAGCGGTAACGGCTTCAGTTTCTTCCGATCGACGCAAACCAGCACCATCCAGCCCGCCGCGCCCAGCGCCGCTGCGTCCGCGCGTAAGACATCAAAATGGAGTGTCAGGGACTTTGTCCCGACCTTGCCGACGTATGCCGCAATGCGTAACCGGTCATCGAGGCGCGCCGGCCAGTAGAACTCGCTGTGCACGGCTTTGCGCGGCAAAAAGATGTCGTATTCGTCGAACATCCGTGCGTACGCCAACCCGCAATGCCGAAACATCTCCGTTTCGGCAATCTCGAACAGGCGAACGTACGAGCCGTAAAAGATGATGCCGGCGAAGTCTACGTCAGACCAGCGGACGTATTCCTCGATGACGAACGGCTGCGGCGCGGTGGCGGGGGAGGGCATCCCCCGGAGAAGCTAGGAGCCTACGGAGAGGCGCGGAAGCCTTCCACCCCGTAGGACTTGAGACGTCGCCAGAGCGTCGTGCGACTGATACCGAGCCGCCGCGCGGTTTCCGCGAGCTTGCCGCTCGTGTCCTGCAAGGTCGCGGTGATGGCCTGACGCTCTCGCTCGGCGAGTGTCAGTGGACCAGTCTGTGGAAGGATCGCGGCTTCACCGAGATTCTGCGGGCCATTCTTCAGGGGAGTGAACCTGGCGCCGAGCGTCTGCAGTCGGTTGCGGACATCGCCGCCGCCGTTTTGCCCATCGATGACCCGCCGGGCCGGCGCATTGGCGTAAAGCAGGCGACCCTGCTGATCGAAGATGACGACCCCCTCGCTGACAGAATCGATGACCGCCCGCACGAGAGGGGAGAACGTGGCGGGGGGGTTGCCCGCGGGGCTGACAGGTTTGTCGATCATTGGATAGTTATCCTCATACAAATCTTGCTGGTCCAAGGTTTCATTCCGACCAACGACGGTGTTAGGTTCGTGTCAAGATGAGACTCGCACATCCCCCAAAAGGTTGCTGGCTTGTTTCGGCTTGCGCCCCTGTGACTAAAGCGCGGTATTGACCACCGAGACCACATGCCCAAGGACGCCACCGCCACGCGGTCCACGATTCTCACAGCAGCCGTTCAGACGCTACAGCGAGCGGGTGTCGAGGGATTCACGCTCGACGCGGTCGCGAGGCGGGCCGGAGTCGTGAAGGGGTTAATCCTCTATCACTACGCATCACGCGGCCGATTGCTGCGCGCCGCCGCGTCCCAGGTCGACGCATCCCGCAGTGCGGCATTGCAGCGAGCGTTGTCCAGCGCGCCGGGGGCGGCTGGTCTGGAAGCGTGCTGGGAAGAGCTGCGGCGTCAATCGGAAGACGGCACGACGCGGGCATGGTTAAGTCTCTGCGCTGCTGGTTTGGTTGACCGATCGGCCAAGAAGGCGCAGTTCGAAGACGCCGCCCGCGATGCGATCGTCGATGGCTGCGCTGTTGCGGTCGCAACGGGAGTGCCGCTCGCCGATGCGCGCGACGCCTACGACGCGCTGTGGCTTTCCTTGCTCGAAGTCACGGCCAAGACCTAGCGCCGCCGGGGCCGGCGACCGCCCCGCATCACACGCGCGCGATGCAGGGACCCAAGAGCGCGCAGTCCGTGTCGCAGCTCCTCGAGCGAGCTCGCGCGCACGGCCTCGTGCTTGCCACGGGTTACGGTATACCGCACCGGCCGATCGAAGGGCGGCAGATCCTTGAGATTGAGTCGGCGCGCCTGTCCTTCCTTCAGCCGCAGCCGCACCACGCCGATGCCATGCTCCACGTCATAATCCACGGGCACCCTGTCACCATAGAGGAAGACGGACGCGGGCAATTCGTCTAGCCGGCGCCGTTCGCTTTCCGGGATCGCCGCTTCGGGGTCGATACCGATCCGCCTCCCGATGAACGCGTCCCACGAATCCACGCCAGCGAGCTGGGCCGCAATCGCGCTGGCGACGCGCTCTCCTTGTGCCTGGCTCAGCCGGCCACCCGAGCGCCGCCAGTAGTGTCCGAATCGCTCCAACGCGCGCCGGATCTTGCCTTGATCGGGGTGAGGCGTTGCACCTGCGACCAGCCCCTCGACCAACGCCTGCCGGGCGGAATCGGCCAGCTCGGCAGGGAAGGGGCTAGGCAACGGCTCGACGTCCCGATCGAGCGTGAAGCCGAAATACTCGACGGTCCGAATGACCATGAGTCCCTCACGCCGCCGCTGCCGTTCGAACGCAACCACGGCCTTGCCGCGGCGGGCGTAACGGCGAATCGCCCGCTCCGGGATCTGCGTGCCTTCGATGCTGACGCGTGGCACGCCGAATCGGTCCGCGAAATAACGCAGCGACCCCGCGATCGCGCCCCAACTGCCGCACACGGAGCTGCGACTGACGCGCGCCTCCCGACCGTCTGCCGTCTGCTCGTCAATGATGAGGTCGAATGGCATGATCTTGGCCAAAAGGTCAGCAAAAAGCTCCAAGGTCTTCCGATCCCCATACGGGAGCTTGGCGGGTAAGGGCAGATCCAGCTGTCGGTAGACCGACGCGGTCCCTAGAGCGATGTCCTCGATCGCCTTGACCAGCACCCCACGCTCCTCCGCCCAGCGTTCGATCTCTTCATCTCGAAATAGGTGGCGGGGCAGCCCATACACTTCGCCAAGGTATCCGTACTTGTTCACCGCCTCGGCGTACACGTTGTAGGCAGTGATGTGATCCGATCCCGGCACGATGAGTCCGCCGAGCTGGCGCTCTTCACGCGTCATGCGATGCAGCGATTCGATGTTGGATGCCACGGCGACCAGGGGGACCAGCGCCGGCTCGCCGTGATACAGCATCTCGCCCCACGGCCGCTCGACGGGCATAGCCTCTACTTCACGTCCGTAAGTCGTTAGCCGGCCATGCTCTATGAGCCCTCGCTCGGTCAGCAGGTCGACGCTGTCACGATAGGCGCGCCGATCGAGCGGGACCGGCAGATCGAGCTCGGTCGCGTCGACACCGAGTGCCGCGCAGGTGATCGCCACGCGCTCCGCATCGCCGCCGAGCTGGAATTCGGGGGCGGTCGGCCGCAGCTCGTCGAACGCGAGGTCGCGGTCGCTGAGAATGTAGACCTCCCCGTGCTGGACCCGTCCGTGCACGCGGCCCGCCATTTGGAGGATCTCGTTCGCCCCTAAATAGGCTCGCGTCAATACGTTCTTCCCGCGCTCGACCACGTTGGTGTAGCGGGCGTCGTAGATGACGACCGTATCGAGTCCGCGAATGTTGAGCGCCGACTGGCCGGCCGCCGTCATTGCCAATAGGAAGGGCCGTTTGACCAAACCGTCAAGAAACGGTCGGATCACTCGGATCGGCTCGCCACCGTGATAGAAAGCCGTCGCGAGGTTGGGCCAGCTATCGCCGAGCTCACGGGCGATCTGCTCGACCTCGGCCCTCGTAGGCACGAAAACGGCCACGCCCCGACGCTCCCTCATGATGCGTTTTATGAAACGATCGTTCAAAAACTCGAGCGGCTGCTGGGCGAGCACGTTGACCTGAGCTGCTTTTGCAGGATCGAACGCGCGCGTTTCCAGGACCTCGGCGGATCCCAGATAGTCAGAGTAGAAAGTTGGATCGACTGTGGCTGACAGCCAGATGAACCGGCAGCGGGCGCGCTTGCCGAGCGCGAGACAGAGCTCCATTTCGGCTGAAGTCTGATGGATCTCGTCGACGACCAGTGTGTCCTGGGCCGTGATGAGGCCGTCCTGGAACCAGCGCCGCGCGATCCCGGTCGTGACAATCACGACGTTCCATGTGGGCGTCTCGGGCGTCGCTTCGCGCTCGCGATTGACCACCCCGACCTTGAGCGGCGCCTTGAGGATCGTCTCCGCCATCGTGCGGATGGCCAGCGTCTTTCCGGTGCCGGTCCCCGCAACGATCCCGAACCCTTGACCTGACCCGGCGAGGCGCCGGATGTCGTCGCCGTGCTCGCGCTCCAGCAGCGTTTCGAGTTCGAGACCCAGCGCCAGCTCGATTGTTTCGCAGGCGGCGCGCGTCGGAGCGATGACGATGACCCGTCCGGTAGACGGTTCAGCTGCGAGGAATGCCTGGGGATCGGGGGGGAGAAAATGGTCGCGGGAGATGCGCACTGCTGCAATATAGAAAACGGCCCAAAAAAGAAGCCCCCTCTCCACAGTGTGAGAGGGGGTCAACGGCTGAGGTGAACCTACCAGCGCCGATAGCGGCGCGCGTAGTACCGGTGAGGCCGGACGACGAAAACTCGGGGTTCTGGGTAATACCGCGGTTCAACCACGATGACGGGAGCAGGCCGGTAGCGATAGAAGTAGGGATATGCATAGCGACGGTAATAGGGACGGTAATAGGGACGACCGATGAGGACCTGGCCGGCAAAGTAGGGATCGCCGAAGCTCAATGAGACACCAACACGGGTCTGCGCGCGACCAACTGAAGTCGCAACACTAAACAACAGCCCGACGAGAATAAGGATGCGTTTCATGGCTTCCTCCTTTGGCGGAGCCTCTTAGGGAAGAGGCGTGCCATGAAGGGCGTGGTTGTAAGTTGTTTGGTACGAGTTTGTTATGACGTGAGACCCTAGCAACGGCATGTCCGTAGCCAGAAACAATTGTCCTGCTTCAGTCTCCGAAGCTGACACCGAGGTCGCGGGCTGTTGCGATGCTATCGGAGTCCAGCGGCACTCGGCGAGGCATCGCCAGCGCCTCTTCGAGCGGGACCGTCACGATGCGTGGCGGTTGGAGCGCCACCATCGTGCCGAACTGGCGTTCGGCGATCAAGCGGACCGCGGCCGCGCCGAAGCGCAGTGCCAGTAACCTGTCGAATGTCGTCGGACTCCCACCGCGCTGGAGATGGCCGAGTACGAGCGCCCGCGTCTCTTTTCCGGTCATCTGCTCGATCGAGTGCGCCACCTTGTCACCGATACCGCCAAGCCGTTCGTGCGAGGGATCGACGAGCGAGACCGTGCCGCCCTTCGGAACGGCGCCCTCGGCGACCACGACGATGCTGAAGTGTCGCCCCTCGGCTTCCCGGCGGCGGATCTTGTCGCAAACCTTGTTGATGTCGAAGGGAATTTCGGGAATGAGAATCACGTCGGCCGACCCGGCGATGCCCGAGTTCAACGCAATGAACCCCGCGAGCCGGCCCATGACCTCGACGACGATCACACGCTCATGACTCTCGGCCGTCGAATGCACTTTGTCGATGGCATCCGTGGCGGTTGCGACGGCGGTGTCGAACCCGAACGTCGCGACGGTGCCGCCAACGTCGTTATCGATCGTTTTCGGGACCCCGACCACCGGGAGCCCCTTCTTCCATAAAGCCAGGACGATGCCGAGCGTCCCTTCACCGCCAATCGCAACCAGGGCGTCCAGCCGATTCGCGCGAAAGGAATCGAGCAGCTCCTGCGTCCGGTCGCGCTCCTCCCAGGAGCCGTCCGGCAGCTGCATGCGCCATTTGAGGGGATTGCCGCGGTTCGACGTTCCGAGGATCGTGCCGCCCAGGTGCGTGATGCCGCGGACTTCATGCGGCCCGAGCGGCATGAGATCGCCTTCGCCCAGCAGGCTGCCGAATCCCCGCCTGATTCCGACGCATTCCCAGCCACGATGCACGGCGCTCAACACGACCGCGCGGATGACGGCATTCAACCCGGGCGCGTCACCGCCGCCTGTGGAGAGAGCAATTCTCACCGCTTCTTAGGAAGAGGGCCCGCTGCCTCGCGAATCAATCGCAGCACTTCACCGGGTTCGGCGTGGCGCTTCGTCGTCTTTTTGGAGAATACGTGGCGCCCGTCGACGTCCACCTCGAAGACGCCGCCCGACGATTGGATCAACCGCACTTCAGCATGCTGAAACGCATCGCGGATCTCGGCCGCCAGACCGGTGGCCCGAGGCTCGTAGTTTCAGATGACGCAGTATTCGATTGTGACGGTCATGGCGTGAACGATAGTCGCGCTTGACACCCCGCGCCACGGCGCCGACTTTGCGCGACATGCGGCTCCCGTCGCGCTTCTCGGCGGCACCGGCGCTCATCGTCCGTATCGCGGTTTCGTTCGCCGCGCTGGTGAGTTTCGGCGCCGGGCTCGTCGCCTACGTCAACGGCCGCGTTCCCGCCGGGGCGAATCTGCCGCTCGCCGGCACCCTGCTCGTCCTCGTCGCCGCCGTCACGCGTCGCTACGGCATCGCGCTCCCGGGAAACGGCTTCTCGTCGTACGTGCTCGGCGCGATGCTGTACGCGATTCTCGATCGCGGGTGGGCGTTCGCCGCCATCGTGGCTCCGCTCGGCATGCTGGTCGGCGACGTGCTCTTGCGGCGGATGCCGCTGCGCAACGCGCTGGGAAACGCGGCGCACCTGACGGCCGGATCGGCGTTCGTCGGCCTGATGTATCTCCGGCTGAGCGGCGCGACGGGGGCCGCCGCGTTATCCGCTGATAACGCCTGGGTCGTCGCCCTGACCATCGTGATGTTGCCGCTCATCGTGAACGGCACGTTCTACCTGGAGCTGGCGCTCGGCCAGACGATCGCGTGGGTCGATGCGCGGCTCACGCTGCGGTGGGAATCGATCGTCTATCTCGCGTCGGCGACGCTGGCGCTCGCGTGGTTGGCGGTCGTGCACGTGGGCGGGGGCATTCCCGTTGGAACGCGCGCGCTGTTGTTCGTCGCTTTGGTGATCGCCACCGCAGGCAGTCTCCAGGTGTTGCGACTCGGGGTGCGCGCGGACGAGCTGCACTTGATTCAGCGGCTCGCCCAGGTGATCGCCGCCGAGTTGACCCTGACGCAGAGCTTCAAACGAGTTCAGGAGCTGACCCGCCAGCTCGTGCCATGGGAACAGATGGGATTTGCCCGCTACGACGCCCGCACCCGGCAGATGGAGCTCGTCGCCGATACCGCGGCGCAGCCGGGCACGATATTCCGCTTCGATTCCGATGCCGGTCTCACCGGCGAAGCGTTGCGACTGCGCCGCCCCGTCGTCGCGCACGGCCTCGCCAAGGATCAGGTTATCGTCCCGGGTGCCGAGACGCCGGGCTCCGAAATGCTCGTCCCGCTCTATCACGCCGGCCAGCTGGTCGGGCTCTGGAGCGTGCGGCACTCCGACCCCGCGATGTATCGCCAGTCCGACGGCGATCTCCTCGAGCTGCTGGCACCGCAGCTCGCGCTGATGGTTGCGATCGACGGCTCGTTGCGACCCGTCACCGGTGCCTCCGATCAGACGATGCAGTACGTGCAAACGCTCACGGCGACTACGCAGGAGATCCATGCGTCGAGCCAGGAAGTGGCGGCTGCCGCCCAGCGCGCCAGCCACGGCGCCGGCCAGGCGACGACGCTCGTCGGCAGGGCTGCCCGCGAAGCCAGCCAGTTGAAGGAGAGCGCGGCCGAGCTGGCGGCAGCAGGCGATCGGACGCGCGAGGCGGGCGCGCAAATGGAGAAGACCGCCGACCGCGTGCGCACCGGGACGCAAGACGCTGTGCGCCAGTTGACCGACCTCGGGGCTACCACGGAGGAAAGCGCCGCGGAGGTGGGCCGGCTCCGCGAAGTCGCGACCCAGGTCGAGAAGTTTTCCGAGACGCTCGGTTTTGTGGCGAACCAAACGAATTTGCTCGCGCTCAACGCCACGATCGAGGCGGCGCGCGCCGGTATTCACGGCCGAGGGTTCGCGGTCGTCGCCGACGAAGTGCACAAACTCGCCGAGGCGAGCGGACGTGAGGCGCGCAACGTCGGTAAAGCGGTGCAGGACACCCGCCGCGCGCTGGATCGCGCCGCCCAGCTGATCGAGCGCATCCGCGGGGACCTGAGCCAGGTCGTCCAGAACTCCGCCGCGTGGGTGCAGGACCTCGATCGCATCGCCGAGGCCGCCGCCGGGACGGCGCGCGCCGGAAAACAGGTCGCCGAATTCGGTCGCCAAAGTGCCGACCTCGCTGCAAAGATCACGGAGTCACTGGGCCAGGCGCGGGCGGGAGCCGAGACTTCGAGTCAGGAAGCCCAGGCCGTCGCCGCCGCGGCTGCCGAACAGCTGCGCGCGATCCAGGATCTCGCGCACGGCGCGACCAAGTTGTCGGCCCTTGCCGAGCAGCTCCGCCAGGCGCTGCACTTCATTCGTGGAGGAAACGGACACCGCTAGACCGAACAGTTGGTGACGCGCGCTACGGGGGTTTCTCAACCCGGGACGGATTATTAACGTGGGAGTGCCGTTAACCTCAGGGGAACGACATGCGCGCCCAGATGACATTGTTGGTGTTGTGTCTCAATGCCCTTCCAGCCCTCTGCGACGCCCAACATACGCATCAGTTCGAGATCGGCGGGTACGGCTCGTATACGCGCTATGATCGCGCGTTCGAGCTGGACAAACAGGTCGGTGGTGGCGGCCGGCTCGGCTATTTCTTTAGTCCCCACGTCGGGATCGAGTTCGAACTCGGCTACCAGCAGCCGACTCCCTGGGCGGGCGGAGTCAACCCGACGGTGACGCTGGGAAGCGGCAGCCTCGTGCTGAACACCGGGAACGCACACAACCTCTTCTATGTCCTCGGCGGCTACACGCGACTCGAGTTCAGCGACCGCCCCGGCTACAGCTTCAACGACAACGCGGTGCATGGCGCAATCGGGGATCGGTTGTTCTTGGGCGACCGCGTCGCCCTCCGACTCGAGGGGCGCGCCATCTACTCTCCCAGTACGCGGTTCTCAAGCGGGAGCTGGGCCGGCCACGTCGTAGCGTCCGCTGGCCTATCCATCTTCACAGGTCCAAGTGCGTTCCGTGACGCCGACCAAGACGGCGTAGCCGACCGCAAGGATGCCTGCCCGGGCACACCGGTAGGCGCGGTGGTGGACGCGCGCGGCTGCCCGACCGATTCCGACCGCGACGGCGTGTTCGACGGCCTCGATGCCTGTCCCAATACGGTCGAGCACGCGGAGGTCGATGCCCGCGGTTGCCCCAAAGACACCGATGGCGACGGCGTGTACGACGGGATCGACAAGTGCCCCGGAACAATGACCGGGGCCCGCGTGGACGCGCAGGGATGTCCGACGGATGCGGACGGCGACGGCGTTCCGGATGGTCCCGATCAGTGTCCCAATACGCCACGCGGCGCCACCGTGGACGCTACCGGCTGTCCGGTCGACAGCGACAAGGATGGCGTGCCCGACGGCCTCGACAAATGCCCCAACACGCCGGCAGGGACGGAAGTCGATACGGCAGGTTGCCAACGCGCGTCCGACAGTGACGGCGACGGCGTCGACGACACCAAGGACAAATGCCCCGGTACCGCGGCGGGCACGCGTGTCGATGCGGCAGGTTGTCCGATCCTCTTCACCGAGGCCAAGACGCCCGTCGTGCTCCGTGGCGTAACCTTCGAAACCGGGCGCTCGGCGTTGAAACCCGACTCCTACACGATTCTCGACATCGTAGCGGCATCGCTCGCCGCCAATCCCGCTATCAAGATCGAAATCGCTGGTCATACAGATAACACCGGATTGTCTGCGACCAATGTGCGCCTGTCACAAGCGCGCGCGCAGGCGGTGCTGACGTATCTGGCGAGCAAGGGGGTCACGCTCGACCGCATGGTCGCGAAGGGCTACGGCGCCACGCAGCCAGTCGCGCCCAACACGACTGCGGCCGGCCGAGCGCTGAACCGGCGCGTCGAGCTGCGGCAGACTAACTGAGGGCGGAGGAACTCGTGAGGAGACTCGCGGCGGCATTCATCGTCCTGGCCTTTGTCGGCGGCCACCGGCTGGCGGCGCAGTACGATCGCCGGTACGAAGTCGGCCTGTTCGGCGCGTTCACGAAATACGACAAGACTTTCGGTTTGTCGAACAAACTCGGTGGGGGAGTGCGGTTCGCGTACGCCGTGACGCCGATGATCGGCCTGGAGGTGGAGGCGCTGTTTCAGTCGCCGCAGGATGTCGGCACGGCGCACATCGAACCGCTGATCGGCGGTGGCAGTCTCGTCGTGAACACGCTGAACGCGAGCCGGATGAGTGTCTACGTGCTCGGTGGATACTCGCGTCTCGACTTCGGCGGCACCAATCCGTACCGGTTTACGGACGGGGGATTCCACGGCGGTGCCGGCGTGAAGATGTATATGAGCTCACGAGCGGCGTTCCGGTTCGAGGCACGGGGCATCTACACCCCAACGACCAGCAGCACCTTCGGCCAACATGCCACGCACCTCGTTGCATCGGCGGGAGTCGCGTTCTTCCAGCCGGACGCCGGCCGACGTGTCGCGGCCAACGACGCCGATCGAGATGGCGTCTCTGACAAGGACGACGCCTGTCCCGACACGCCGCTCGGCGCTACGGTCGACAAGCGCGGCTGCCCGGCCGACGCCGACAACGATGGCGTCCTCAACGGCATCGACAAGTGCCCCAACACTCCCGCCGGCGCCACGGTTGACGCGACAGGCTGCCCGCACGACTCGGACAGCGACGGGGTACTCGATGGTATCGACCAGTGCCCCAACACACCAGCGGGCGTAAAGGTCGACGCGAAGGGTTGTCCTGCGGCGCAGGCCGGACTGGCGGATTCCGACAACGACGGCGTGAACGACCTGCTCGACAAGTGCCCCGCAACCCCGGCCGGCGCCAAAGTCGATGCGGATGGATGCCCCATCGATTCCGATCATGACGGCGTTTGGGACGGGATCGACAAGTGCCCCGACACGCCGCAAGGCGCGGTGGTCGATGCGACGGGCTGCCCGATGGACTCCGACCACGATGGGGTGCCGGATGGAATCGATCGCTGCCCCGACACCGCCCCGGGCACTGCGGTGGACGCCACCGGTTGCCCCGCCGACGACGATCACGATGGCGTGCCGAATTCGCTGGACCGCTGCCCGAACACGCCCCCTGGTGTGCAGGTAGATCCGAACGGCTGCCCCATTGCGAAGGATAGCGACGGCGATGGCGTCCCCGATACACAGGATCGTTGCCCCAACACGCCACCGGGATCGCGTGTGGATCAGTTCGGGTGCTTGCTGTTGTTCGAGGAGCACCCGGTCACCCCAGCACCGCCCGGTGCGCCACCGGCTCGTCCGACGCTCATTCTGCAAGGCGTCAACTTCCAGACGGGACGTTCGGTGCTGACACGCGAGTCGTACGCCGTGCTCGATCAGGTCGCGGCCTCGCTGATTGCCAACCCGGAGATCCGAATCGAAATCGCCGGCTACACCGACTCGACCGGCGGCAAAATGACGAACCTGCGACTCTCCATGGGCCGCGCCGGCGCCGTGCAGCACTACCTTGCGCGCAAGGGTGTCAGCCCGCTGCGGATGCGGGGGCGGGGATTTGGAGCCTCGGGCTACATCGCGCCGAATTCGACACCGGAAGGACGAGCGAAGAACAGACGGGTCGAGCTACACAAGCTGAATTAGCAGACGCCGCGAGCAGGGCCGAGGGGTCAGGACGAGCAAACCGTCCTGACCCCTAGTATTTTTGCTCGCCCCCGATCGGATCGAGCTGCGTATGCGTTTGCAACATGCCCTGGTCGCTGGATTCATCCTCGTGCCGGGCACACTTTTGCCTCAGCAGCGCGCCTGGCAATCCACCGACTACTATCGGTTGAACGTCGTCAGCAACCCGGCGCTTTCTCCGGACGGCCGACGGGTAGCGTTCATCCTGACGACGGTCGTGGAAGACAAGGACCACCGCCACACCGAGATCTGGATGGCGCCCGCCGACGGATCCGCCCCTGCGTTCCGGTACACGAGCCCCTCAACGGAAGCCACGGGTCCCCGCTGGTCGCCGGACGGCGGTCTGCTCGCGTTCTCGAGCAAGCGTGAGGGCTCGGACGACGACATCTGGTTCCTGCGGACGGCAGCCCCCGGCGGCGAGGCGTTCCAGATCAAAGGCGTGCACGCCATGCCCGTCTTTTCAGCGGATGGCCAGTGGCTGGCCTACACGTGGCGCGGCGACGAGCCGGACAGTATCAAGAAAGAAACGTGGCGCACCCGCGTTTCGCCGACCGCGATTACTCGCGGACCCGATCCGAAGCGTTTCGACGGTCGCGTGTACACGTCGATCCCCATCGTCGCCGATGAGCGGGGCTACCTGCCACCGCGCGAGCTCCGCCGTCCCAGCCATCTGTACCTCGTGCCGATCGCCGGCGGCACGCCGCGCCAGCTGACCAAGGGCGAACTGAGTCAGACTTCACCCGCCTGGTCGCGGGACGGCAAGACCATCGTGTACGAGCAGGACTCCACAGAGAATACCGAAGTCCGTGACGACGCGTATCCGGCACTGTTTCTGCTCACGATCGCCGACGGGACGACCCGTGCGCTTCGAACCGGTTTCGCGCAGAGCAGCTTGGCCGCGTGGTCTCCCGATGGCCAGACGATCGCGTTCGTGTGCTCGAAGGGCCGGGGAATGGAGAACGACATCTGCGTCGTCCCGGTCAATGGTGGAAGCACCCGAAACCTGACTGCGGACTGGAGCCTCGATCCGAACGACCCCACCTGGTCGGCCGACGGCAAGACGATCTACTTCAACGCCGAGACAAACGGCAACGTCCACCTCTTCGCCGTCGCCGCCTCGGGCGGCACAGTTCGTCAAATCACGACGGGTGAACGGCAGCTACGAGGCTTCACCCTGAGCGCCGACAAACGCTCGCTCGCCTACACGGCAAGTGACGTCACGCATGGGACGGAGCTGTATGTGGCGCCCCTAGCGCCAGCCCGGGGCACCGAGCGACGGCTGACGACCTTCAACGATTCGCTGTTCAAACAGGTCGCGCTCATCCCCGCCGATACATTCTGGTTCACCGGCGTCGGGGGCCTGAAGATCGAAGGGTGGTTGATGAGACCGTTCGGATACCAACCGGGCAAGAGCTATCCGCTGGTGCTCTCGATCCACGGCGGGCCGCACTCCAACTATGGCAATGTGCTGTTCCCGGAATTTCAAATGCTGGCCGGCCAGGGGTACTGGACGCTGTTCACGAACCCCCGCGGCTCGACTGGCTACGGCTACGCATTCACGTACGCGACGCGCGGGCGCTGGGGCATGGAAGACTATCAGGATTTGATGCAGGCGGTCGACATCGCGATCGCGCGCGCCAAACGCGGCGTGGATACGACTCGGATGGCGGTGCTGGGCGGCTCGTACGGGGGCTTCATGACGAACTGGATCGTCGGCCACACGAACCGCTTCCGCGTCGCGCAGACGGACCGCTCGATCTTCAATTGGTATTCCTGGTATGGCTCGTCGGACGCTCAGGGGCTTACCGAGTATGAGTTCCGCGGCGCGCCCTGGGAGAGCGATTCGCTCTATCGCGTGCTGTCGCCGATGGCGTATGTGAACAACATGCACACGCCGATGCTGATCGTGCATTCCGAAGACGACAAGCGTGTACCGATCACCGATGCCGAGCAGCTCTTCATGTCCCTGCGCAAGCGTGGCGTTCCGGCGGAATTCGTGCGCTATCCGCGCTCTTTCCACGGCCTCTCCCGCACCGGCCCCCCGTGGTTGCTCGT